>Ga0153996_1000558_pt1 | contig 16744 bp, 12 predicted proteins | sample TSNC080MetaG_FD_104728 | JGI IMG/M metagenome (GOLD analysis project Ga0153996, IMG submission 104728) | Attine ant fungus gardens microbial communities from North Carolina, USA - TSNC080 MetaG | ecosystem: Host-associated > Fungi > Mycelium > Unclassified | place: USA: North Carolina, Lumber...
CGAAAAGCCAGCTCGGAACCCAGTCCGAAAAGCCAGCTCGGAACCCTGCGGTTTCCTCACTGTTTGGCTTCGCCAAATAGAAATATATATAATTAATCCTTAGAAAGCAAGCTTTCACGGCTTATTTATATATATTTCTGCTTTTCTCAGCAGTTAACAATATCAGACAAATATTCGCATGATGTACAGTGGTGCGTTTTGGAATACCTCATGTATACTGTTTGTAACAGGTGGAACGGCACATGCAAGGAGGAAAGAATATATGCAGTATGGATATTTTGATAATGAAAAACGGGAGTATGTGATTGACCGCGTCGATCTGCCTACTTCCTGGACCAATTATCTGGGGGTGCGGGATATGGCTGCTGTAGTTAATCATACGGCGGGTGGTTATATGTTTTATAAAACGCCGGAATATCATCGGGTTACCCGGTTTCGGGCTAACAGCGTACCGATGGATCGTCCGGGACATTACGTTTATATCAGGGATGATGAAAGCGAAGATTATTGGAGCATATCCTGGCAGCCGGTGGCGAAGCCGCTGGATAAAGCATCATACAGCTGCCGGCACGGGATGTCCTATACAACCTATCAATGCGATTATGCAGGTATCAGGGCAGAACAGACACTGGTCATTCCAAAGGATGATCCGGTCGAACTATGGGATGTAAAGATCAAAAATGAAGACAGCCGGCCGCGTCAGCTGAGTGTCTTCTCGTACTGTGAGTTTTCGTTTCACCATATCAACATGGATAACCAGAACTTTCAGATGAGTATGTATGCAGCCGGTTCTTCTTATGATAATGGTATTATTGAACATGATTTATTTTATGAAGAATTCGGATACCAGTACTTCACGGCCAACGTAACGCCTGATGGTTTCGATTGTCTGCGGGATGCATTTATCGGCCGTTACCGGACCGAGGATAATCCGGAAGCGGTGGAAAAAGGAATGTGCTCCGGCAGTTTTGAAAAGGGCAGTAATCACTGCGGTTCACTGCATAAGAAAATATCGCTGGCGCCGGGTGAAGAAGTGAGGATCGTTTTCATGCTCGGTGAAGGAAACCGGGCGGCCGGCAAAGTAAAGCGGGAGAAATACAGCGACCTGCAAGCGGTGGATGCAGTATACGACGAACTGCGTGCATACTGGAATGAAAAATTCCGGAAACTGCAGATCGAAACCCCCAATGCAGGCATGAATACTCTGATTAATACCTGGACGCTGTATCAGGCGGAAATCAATGTAATGTTTTCCCGATTTGCTTCCTTTATCGAAGTGGGCGGCCGGACCGGTCTCGGTTATCGGGATACGGCACAGGATGCTATGGCGGTTCCTCACTCCAATCCGGAGAAGTGCCGGCAGCGGATCATCGAACTGCTGCGGGGGCTTGTTAGTAAAGGATACGGTCTGCATCTGTTCCAGCCGGAATGGTTTGATCCGGAGAACGATCATAAACCGTTCAAGTCACCCACGGTTGTCCCGGCTTTTAACAAAGACGATATGATCCACGGGATCGAGGATGCGTGTTCGGATGATGCGCTCTGGCTGGTCAGTACGATTGTGGAATTCGTAAAGGAAACCGGTGAAGAATCTCTGATCGATGAGGTGATTACCTATGCTGACGGCGGAGAGGGAACGGTATATGAACATATGATGAAGATTCTGGATTTTTCCGCTGAACAGGTGGGAGCCAGCGGGATATGTAAAGGTCTGCGGGCAGACTGGAACGACTGCCTGAATCTCGGCGGCGGTGAGAGCGCGATGGTTTCCTTCCTTCATTGCTGGGCGCTGGAGAACTTTCTGCAGTTAGCGGAATATCGCGGTGACACACAGACGGCAGAGAAATATGCCGGAATGCTGGAACGGGTGAGAACGGTGTGCGACACGAAACTGTGGGATGGTGACTGGTATATCCGCGGCGTTACCGGGAGCGGGAAACCAATCGGAACTCATGTGGATCAGGAAGGTAAAATTCATCTCGAATCTAACGCCTGGGCGGTGCTTTCCGGAGCGGCCGATCAAGAAAAAGGGCGGCGGGCGATGGACAGTGTTTACGATGAATTGTTTACCCCCTATGGAATCATGCTGAACGGACCGGCTTATACCCATCCGGATGATGACATCGGTTTCGTTACGCGGGTGTATCCGGGGCTGAAAGAGAATGCGGCCATCTTCAGTCATCCCAATCCCTGGGCCTGGGCAGCGGAATGTATGCTGGGACGGGGAGACCGGGCGATGGAACTCTACAATGCGCTCTGTCCTTATCATCAGAATGATATGATCGAAATCAGAGAAGCGGAACCATATTCCTACTGCCAGTTTGTCGTTGGCATAGATCATACGGCTTACGGCAGGGCCCGGCATCCGTTTATGACCGGAACCGGCGGCTGGGCGTATTTTTCGGCGACCCGCTATATCCTCGGTGTGCGGCCGGACTTTGATCGGTTAGTAATCGATCCTTGTATACCGGCAGATTGGAAGAACTTTAAGGTTACCCGTGTGTGGCGGGGGGCGGAATATGATATTCAGATCGAGAACCCGGATGGAGTTATGAAGGGAATAAGAGAAATCTATTTTGATGGTCAGAAGGTGAATGCCATTCCGCAGTGTGAAGCGGGAAGTGAGCATCGAGTGCGGATTATAATGGGGAAAGGAAGCAATGCGGATGATTAAATTTGGAACCGGCGGCTGGCGGGCAATTATCGGTGATGAGTTTACCAAGGCTAATATCCAGATTTTTGCCAAGGCCATGGCGCGAAAGATAAAGAATGAAGGTTTAGAAGAAAAGCCGCTGATCATCGGCTATGATCGGCGTTTTCTCTCAAAAGAAACGATATACTGGTCCTGTGAAGTGCTGGCTCAGGAGGGGATCAAAACGCTGTTCGTAAACCGATCGGTACCGACCCCGCTGATCATGTTCTACATGATGAAGCACGACCTCCCATATGGAATGATGGTTACGGCGAGTCACAATCCGGCCCTGTATAATGGGATCAAGGTATTTACCGAAGGCGGCCGCGATGCAAACGAAATGCAGACCCGGGATATCGAGCGGCACATCGGCGAAGTAGAGCAGCTTTATAACGGCGGACCGATTGAAACGATGGCATACGGGCAGGCTTTGGCGGAGGGGCTGGTGATAGAGTTTAATCCGCTCAATGAGTATCTCGACAACATCATCAATCAGCTCGATATTCAGGCGATCCGGGATGCCGGGCTGCACATCGCGCTGGACCCGATGTATGGAGTCAGTCAGACATCACTGAAAACCATTTTGCTGACTGCAAGGTGTGACGTCGATCTGATCAATGAACGCCATGACACTCTGTTCGGCGGGCGCCTGCCGGCACCGACCGCCCATACATTGCGGGCGCTGCAGACCTATGTGATCGATTACCGCTGTGATATCGGTCTGGCGACTGATGGTGATGCTGACCGTATCGGAGTTATAGACGATACGGGAAAATTCTTACATCCTAATGACATTTTGGTACTTTTGTATTATTATTTAGTAAAGTATAAAGGTTGGAAGGGAGCGGTTGTGCGAAACATTGCAACCACCCATATGCTCGATAAAGTGGCGGAGAGTTTTGGCGAGACCTGCTATGAGGTACCGGTTGGGTTTAAACATATATCGGCTAAGATGCAGGAAACCAATGCGGTTATCGGCGGCGAATCTTCCGGCGGTCTGACCGTCCGCGGGCATATCAACGGAAAAGATGGAGTTTATGCAGCTGCGCTGCTGGTCGAAATGATCGCGGTGACGGGCAAGAACATATCGCGGATCGTGGAAGAGATAAAGGCCGAATACGGTGCGTTGTATTTTGAAGAGCGTGATTATACCTTCAGCGCAGAGCGGAAGACCGAGATATACAAGACCTTGATGGAAGACAAGAGATTGCCTGATTTGGGTGAATCCATAAAAAATGTCTCCTATCTGGACGGATGTAAAGTGTATTTTAATGACGGCGGCTGGATCAGCGCCCGCTTTTCCGGAACCGAACCGCTGCTGCGCATTTTCTGTGAAAGTTCCAGTGAGGAAAAAGCCGGGCTGTTCTGCAAGACTTTCGCGGAGTTTTTGCAGCTCTAAGAATTGCTTAAGAGGTGTGGGATGGAAAAAAAGAAACCGTATTCTTTAAAATCGAGAATAATCGGAATCATGATGCTGGTGTGGTTTGTGCCTTTTGTACTGGTCGCGGGGATGGTGGGATACTACCTGTTCAGCGACCAGATGGAGGGTGCCATTGACCAGCAGCGGACACAATTGGCATTTAACCTTCAGAACAGTGAAGAAAGGTTAAATGCCTGTATTGATTCTGCCAAAAAGATTTCCTATGACGGAGATATCAACAATGCATATCAATCCTATCTGGGCGGCGAGATGTCACAGAAGGGTCTGCTGAATGCGGGGAACCAGTATCTGTACCGGCAGTATCGGCACGACGGGGCAGTGCGTGATGTGATCATGTGGTTTACCCGGCGGCCTTATGACATGCGCTGCGAAGTGTATAATCTAAATGCCGGAGGTGGTTATCAGGATGTCCGGACTTTTTGGAACAGCGATTATGAAACGGTTAAGGAAAGAGCGGCCAAGCTGGGAACGGGAGTAGACTTTATCGTCGTGGAGGGACGCATCTATCTGGTCAGGAATCTCATGAACAGCAATTATGAACCCTTCGCAGTAATGGCGGTGCGGATTAATAAAACCTATTGTTTTGAGAATCTGGTAAACTTTGTTCCCGAACCGGCAGTCACCGTTCAGTTGAATGATGAGATCTTTACGGTCGCCGGTGACATTGTGACGGCTGAGGAAATCCCCATTCAAAATCCCCGCTCGATCTCCGGGTCTCTGTGGAAAAATGAAGTTTTGCGGCTGTTTCATAAAACCAACAACGATAATTATCAGATGACCGTGTGGGTGCGGTTTGATGAAGGTGCATCGCTGATGCCGTTTTTTGGCTACCGCGTGATTTTGATCATTATGGTGTTGTTTTTAGTTCCGCTGCTGACGGTTCTTCTTTATATTACCCGGGGACATATTACCAAGCCGGTGGAGGCTCTGATGGAGGGAGCAGGTAAGATAGAGCAGGGTGAGCTGGGCTATCAGCTGAACGGCGAGCTGCGGAGTGAAGAATTCAAGTATCTGACCGATTCGTTTAACCGTATGTCCAGCACGCTGAAGTATCAGTTTGACCATATATATGAAGAGGAGATGGCTCTGCGGGATGCGCGTTTCATGGCCCTGCAGTCTAATATCAATCCGCACTTTATGAATAATACGCTGGAGATTATTAACTGGGAAGCCCGGCTGGCCGATAATTACAAAGTATCGCGGATGATCGAAGCCTTGTCTACTCTGCTGGATGGCGCGATGAACCGGGACAAGAAGCCGGAAGTGCTGTTGTCGGAAGAAATGGTGTACGTCAATGCCTATCTTTTTATTACCTCGGAGCGGTTCGGGAAGAGGCTGACCGTCTATAATAACCTGCCTGAGGATATCATGGAATGTGCAGTCCCGCGGCTGATTCTGCAGCCGGTAATTGAGAATGCGATTGAACACGGAGCTCTGAAACGGGGGAATGGAACGGTGACCATCAACGGATATCGCGAAGGCGTTTACCTTTATCTTGTAATCACAAACGAAGCGGTGCTTACAACCGAGCAGCAAGAGCGGATTAACCGTCTTTTGTCACCTGATTATGATGTGGGCAGGGAGGCATCCGAAAGTTTGGGTATCGCCAATGTCAATCAGCGGCTCAGAATTCTGTATGGTGAATCCTGCGGACTGACGATTCGGCAGAGGGATGAAGAGTATGTTGAGGCACGTTTGACTATATTATCTGACAAAGAGCACAAGATAATCCAATAAATCGCAGAATGAGTTATTCATTTCTCCTAATCAAAATGGCATAATTAAATTATAAATTGTACACATTAAACAAGCGATAGGAGGAGATATTACATGAAAAAGAAATTGTTAGCATTATTAATGGCGGGAAGCATGGTATTATCACTGGCAGCCTGCGGTGGAAACGGATCGGGTAAAGAAGAAGGTGATACTTCGGAAGGAACATCTTTAAGCGTTACTACTACATTTGCGGGCGAAGATGGGAATGCGCAGAACTACAAAAATGCCATTGCCGAATTTGAAGAGGCGGAAGGAATTAAGATTAATGACTCTTCTGCAACATCTGATGAAACATTCAAGGCTCGTGTAGAGACCGACTTTCAGACCGGATCTGAGCCCGACGTACTGTTTTTCTTCAGCGGTGCTGATGCAAACTCCTTTATCGAAGAAGGTAAAGTAGTATCCATCGATACGATTCGGGAAGAATATCCGGACTACGCGTCAAATATGAATGATGACCTGATTTCTGCATCTTTAGTGGACGGCGAAAAATATGCTGTACCGGTAAACGGTTATTGGGAAGCGATGTTCTGCAATACTGCAGTATTGGAAGAAGCTGGTGTGGAAGTGCCGGGAGAAGATTACACCTGGGAACAGTTCCTCGCAGACTGTGAAAAGATCAAAGCTGCAGGATATACTCCGATTGCTGCATCACTGGGAGAGATCCCGCACTACTGGTGGGAATACGGCATCTTTAATCATACCTCAACAGAGACTCACTTAGAAGTTCCGACTTCGGCTGAGGAAGGAAACGGACCGGCTTGGGTAGAAGGTATGGAAGATATTAAGGAATTATACGAACTGGGATATTTCCCGGAGAATACTTTATCAGCCAAAGATGATGAAACATTTGCAATGTTCACAAACGATAAAGCCGCATTTTTAATCGATGGTTCATGGAAAGTCGGCGGTATCGCTGCAGCTTGCCAGTCCGATCCGGAGGACCCATCGACATTGGATACCGAAAAGCTGGATAACTTTACTGTTACTTATGTACCGACCAACGGTGAAAGAGAAGCGACCGATCTGATCGGCGGATTATCAATGGGATATTACATCTCCGCCAAAGCTTGGGAAGATGAAAGCAAGAGAGAAGCAGCGGTTAAATTTGTAGAACATATGACTTCTGATGAAAAGGTTGCACTGTTTGCCCAGCATACGGCGTCAGCACTGAAAGAAGCACCGGAGGTAAATGAAGAAGATTTCAACACACTGCAGATTAAATCGATTAATATGATGGCTGGTGTTACTTCCTTGACCGGAGCAGTACAGGATGCATTTAGCGGAGAATGCCGGGTATCTACATTTGATGGAATGCCTCAGATCGTAACGGGTGAAGTCTCAGCCAAAGATGCGGTGCAGGAAGGGCTTGAAATATACGCCGAGCAAAATGCCGAATAAATGGTGAAACATAATCCGGAGGCGTAAGCTGCCTCCGGATTATTTATTCATAGTGAGGATGATGAAATGGGAGCTAATATCTATAAAAATAAAAAGCCGCTTGTGCTGTTCCTGGTGCCGGCGCTGATATTTATGACAGTATTTTTGTACTATCCTTTTATCCGGAATATATTTAACAGTTTTCAGCAGATCACCAGCCTGGGAGCAGCCAGCAAAGGCTGGAATGATCCCTGGTATGAGAATTATGTAAAGATGTTTCAGGATAAGCACATGCGTACCGCTCTGTTCAATACGCTGATTATGATGGCCGTTACGATTGTCGGCCAGGTTGGTGTAGCAATCGTGCTGGCAATTCTGGTGGATAACATCAAAAAAGGCGCGAAATTCTTCCGCACCGTTTATTTCTTTCCGATCGTTATTTCGGCCACGGCGCTGGGACTGATGTTCAACCTGATTTTTTTGTATGACAAGGGGATGATTAATCAGATGCTGGAACTGTTTGGTAAATCCGGTTTAACCGACTGGAAAGATTCTGCCCATGCTCTGGCTGTTATGATGCTGCCGGTAATGTGGCAGTATGTCGGATTCTACTTTGTGATTCTGGTGACCGGTCTGAATAATATTTCCGAAGAATTGTATGAGTCGGCCTCTATCGACGGCGCTACGAAAATTCAGAAGGTTCGTTACATCACTTTGCCGCTGCTGCGCAACGTAATCTGCACCTGTGTGGTTCTGGCAGTGACCGGTGCTCTGAAAGTATTCGACCTGCCCTGGGTAATGTTCCCCAAGGGAATGCCGCTGGGCCAGACCTGGCTGACCGGTACATACATGTATTATCAGGCGTTTAACACCAAGAACGTCGATTATAGTTCGGCGATTGCGGTGCTGATCGTGGTATTGGGAATTGTTACTTCGAAGGTTGTCAATAAAGTTTTCAAAGAAGCTGATTATTAGAGGAGGGATACGATGAAGCAAAAGAAATTTTCCGGTTCTACTGCCCTTATCTATGTAATATTATCTTTCTGGGCATTGACGACTATATATCCAATCATTTGGATCATTCAGAATTCTTTTAAGGCGAAAGACCAGATTCTGGCCAATTCCTTTTCGCTGCCGCTGGGAGATGTCTTCACGCTGTCAAATTATAAGACGGCTTTCGAGCGGCTGAATATTTTCAGTGCTTACCGCAACAGTATCGTCATTTCCACTACGGTATCGGTGGTTGTTATTCTGCTCGCGGGGTTTGCTGCATTTGCACTGATACGTTATTCGTTCAAGGGTAAAGGGGCATTACAGGCGCTGGTGGTAGCGGGGATGATGTTCCCGGTGTTTTCCACCATCATTCCGGTATTCCGGATGCTGAACGGCTGGGGCATGGTAAATACCGAAAATCTTTGGTTGTCACTGTTGTCTGTGGCGCTGCCGCAGATTGCGGGTAATCTGTCTTTTGCCATCGTGGTGCTGAGCGGTTATATTAAATCGCTGCCGATTGAATTGGAAGAAGCGGCATACATGGAAGGGTGCAATGCGGTGCAGATATTTTTTAAGGTAATTATGCCGCTGACCAAACCATCTTTTGCAACGGTAGCTATTTTCTCGTTCTTATGGAGCTACAACGATCTGTTTACACAGATGTTCTTATTGCGTCTGCCGGAGCAGCGGGCGATTACCAGATTGCTGAACGAGCTGACTTCGCAGGAGGGAACCAACTACGGTCTGATGGCAGCAGCAGTTGCTCTGGTGGTGATTCCGGTCATTATCGTATATATTATTCTGCAGAAGCATATCATAAAAGGTATGACCGCAGGCGCAGTGAAAGGATAGTCGGCCAGTCGGATAATTCATGTACGATACACTGGGCTTTTGAGCCCGGAAGTGGTATACTGAGGACAGGAAAAGGGTGATTGGATGTACAAAGTAATCTTAATAGATGACGAACCTATTATCGTGGAGGGCCTGACTAAAGTAATTGCGTGGGAGACCTATGACTGTGTTGTGGCAGGGACGGCCGGCGACGGCCGGGAAGGTCTTGAAGTGATCCGGGAAGCCAAACCGGATATTATTATTACCGACATATCGATGCCGGGTATGGATGGGCTGGCCATGCTCGCGGGACTCAAATCGGAGTTCCCCGATATGGAGGTCTGTATCTTAACCGGATATCGGGAGTTTGAATACGCCCAGCGGGCTATATCTCTGGGCGTCACCCGCTTTTTGCTGAAGCCTTCCAATATGGGGCAGATCGAAGAAGCACTGGATGTGATGACCGGGAATCTGAAGAAGAAAAATATTACGGCGTCTGATGATAAAGAGCAAAAAGGCGGGGATAATGCCTCCAGCTTTATCGTCAAGAATGCGTTGGAATATATCGATAACAACTATACCAGAAAGCTTACTCTGATTGAAGTAGCGGAGAAAACCTATGTCAGCCAGTGGCATTTGAGTAAGCTGTTGAATAAGTATACGGGGAAAAGCTTTTCAGAGCTTTTGAATCAGGCCCGGATTAAGAGGGCGAAAGAGCTTTTGGAAGATCCGGCACTGCGGATCGGCGATGTGGCGGAGCGGGTTGGCTTTTTTGATATGGCGCATTTTTCGCGGGTATTCAAGAAGCAGACCGGGGTATCTGCGAATGAGTATCGTAATACGAAACTGGGATAGCGGGAAGCCGCAAAACTGAAGAGTAATTATAAAATATACCGAAGTAAGGCGTGAAGGGATATTTTATAATTACTCTTCAGTTTTGCGGCTTCTAGCATCGCTGCTCAGACCGGAAGGTTGTGCGGTGGAAGAGGAAAATTCCGGGTTCAACCTGGGTGCTTTATTCATTACTGTGATTAATTGGGAGTGATGGCGAAGCAGCGGGCGGTGAAGCCGGGTGCATCGATTACTTTGGGGAAGGTGCAGAAGATGATGGCTCCTGTAGGGGGCAGTTTGTCGAGGTTGCGCAGCAGCTCGATCTGATATTTGTCTTTGCCCAGGTAGTAGAGTTCGCCTGCCCATAGCGCTGTTTTGTTGTTTATGGCCGGATCGGTGTCTGGGGGTTCGTGACCGATGGCGGCGATGTTTCGGACGTCGCACAAGTATTCCAGTGACTCTAAAGACCAGCCGGGGTAATGACAGTCGCCGGATTCGTCACGGTTGAAGTAGGTTTCGCCTTTGCGTTTGTACCAATCGGTTCGCATGGCGACGAAACAGCCTTCGGGGAGTGGACCGTGTTCAGCTTCCCAGATTTTGATGTCGCTGACGGTCATGGCGTAGTCGGGATTGCTGTTGGCTTTATCCGATACGTCGATTATACATAGTGGGTAAATCATCTCTTTGATATCCAGTTGGTCTAAGGTTCTGCCGCCCCGGATGAAGTGACCCGGAGGATCGATGTGGGTGCCGTACTGGCTCACCAGTTTGTATTCTCTGGCACTTACCTTTTCCTTGTCGAAGGTGAGGATTTCATACATTTCCAAATCGTTGTAGCCTTCCCAGTGATGGGTGTCGGGACTTACATCGTAGCTTAGCTCCACCCAGTCGTAACTGCTGGATTTTAGTTCGTTTAGTAGGGTCCATAGTTTGTGCTCCATATTATCTTCTCCTCTCATGGAAATTGATAGTTCTAATTTGAATTTTAAAGGATGATGCAAAATGCGTCAAAAAAAGTGCATTCTTTTTTTATAGGTATCGGGATTGTACCTGAATAAGTGCATATTTTGATTGTAGAATTAGCCGGTTTCTGTTATGCTTTCTCTATAACATGTCAAGACTCAAAGAAAAAGGTGACTAAATGTTTATCGAAATTGACTTTAACAGCGAGGAAGCATTTTATATACAGCTGAGAAATCAGATCATCATCGGCATCGCTACTGCAGATATCAAGGAGGGAGATTCGCTGCCGTCGGTTCGGCAGTTGGCGGAGCAGATCGGAATTAATATGCATACGGTAAATAAGGCATATACAATCTTGAAACAGGAAGGTTTTGTCAGATTAGACCGCAGGGGTGCAGTGATTGCGCTGGACATGGATAAGATGCAGACTTTGATCGATATGCGGGAGCAATTGCAGATTGTACTTGCGAAGGGGAGCTGCAAACATGTGACCAGAGAAGAAATCCATGAACTGGTGGATCAAATATTAGATGAATATCAATAGCAGCAGGAGGACAACATGCAGAAGCATTATACAAGACAGGCTAAAGAAGTATTAAGTATTATGGAAAAATATGCGAAAGAGCTGGGACATCCGTATATTGGAACCGAGCATCTTTTGCTTGGACTGACCGATGTCTATGAAGGTGTGGCTGGTCAGGTACTGGCGGTAAACGGCGTAAATACGGCCGGGGTGTTAAGGCTGATGAACGAACTGGTATCACCGACGGAAGGGACGTATGGCAGCAGAAATGTCACCAACAGCCCGCGCCTCAATCTGATTCTGGCGGACAGCAATGATGAATCGGCTAAGTTCCGCTCGAAACAGATCGGAACCGAGCATATGCTGCTGGCGATTATGCAGGATGTGGACTGCGTTGCGGCCCGGATATTGATTACCCTGAATATCAGTCTGCAAAAGCTGTATCAGGATATCCTGGAGGCGATTGGTGCGGATATCAAGGAGTACCCGATGGATGGGGAGGAAAACGGGCAGCGGAGCGGGATGCTGGATCAGTACAGTACCGATCTGACCAGAGAGGCAGCGGAAGGGAAGCTGGACCCGGTCATCGGCCGTGATGAAGAGATCGCCCGTCTGATGCAGGTGCTGAGCCGGAGAACGAAGAATAATCCCTGTCTGGTGGGGGAACCCGGCGTTGGTAAGACGGCCATCATCGAAGGGTTGGCAGATCAGATCGCCAAAGGGCTGGTGCCGGACAGTATGAAGGATAAGCGAATTGTTACGCTGGACTTATCGGGAATGATAGCGGGATCAAAATACCGCGGTGAATTTGAGGACCGGATGAAGAAAATGGTCCGTGAAGTGGAAGCGGCGGGAAATGTGATTTTATTTCTGGATGAACTGCATACCATCATCGGGGCAGGCGGTGCAGAAGGGGCGATCGATGCCTCCAACATTCTGAAACCGTCACTCGCGAGAGGGCGCCTCAAAATGATCGGTGCAACCACAATTACCGAATATCGTAAATACATTGAGAAAGATGCTGCTCTGGAACGGCGTTTTCAGCCAATAACGGTGGAAGAGCCGACCGAAGCATACTGTCTGAAGATACTGGAAGGGCTGAAACCGCGGTATGAGGCTCACCATAACATCGAAATCGAAATGGAAGCCCTGCAGAGCGCGGTGCAGCTGTCCAGCCGGTATATCACTGAACGGTTTATGCCGGATAAAGCGATTGATGTCATGGATGAGACCTGTTCGCGGGTTAGTCTGCGCGGTTTTAAAAAGCCGGTGGGTATGGAAAAGCTGGAGCAGGAAATTGCGGCTCTGGCTGAACAAAAGGAAACCCTCATTAGATCCGGTAACATGAAAGAGGCATCAGCTGCTCACCAGGCTCAGCTGGCGGCCCGGGAAAAGCTTGAAAGTTCCAAAAAACGATTCCATAAGAGCCAGTCTGCTAAGAAGGTGACCGTCACCGAAGCGGATATCGCAGAAGTAGTCTCGGCATGGACCAAGATTCCAGTACAAAAGCTGGAAGAATCGGAAGGTGCCAGACTGAGGAAACTGGAGTCTACGCTGCATAAACGGGTAATCGGCCAGGATGAAGCGGTAACGGCGGTGGCAAGAGCTGTGAAACGCGGACGGGTCGGACTGAAATCACCAAACCGGCCGATTGGTTCGTTCCTGTTTCTGGGACCTACCGGAGTCGGTAAGACCGAACTCTCCAAGACGCTGGCCGAAGCATTGTTCGGAAACGAAGAGTCGATGATCCGGGTAGATATGTCTGAATATATGGAAAAACACAGTGTTGCCAAGATGATAGGTTCCCCTCCGGGATATGTCGGTCATGACGATGGCGGACAGTTGAGTGAGCAGGTACGTCGGCATCCCTATTCCGTTGTTTTGTTCGATGAAATAGAAAAGGCCCATCCGGATGTGTTCAATATACTGCTTCAGGTATTAGATGATGGTCATATTACTGATTCTCAGGGACGCAAAGTGGACTTCCGCAACACGGTCATCATTATGACCTCCAATGCCGGTGCGAAAGCTATCATCGAGCCGAAAAAGCTCGGCTTTCTCGCTAAGGAAGATGCTCAGGATGACTATAAAAGGATGAAAGCTAACGTGCTGGATGAGATTAAACACGTCTTCCGTCCCGAATTCTTGAACCGTGTCGATGAGATCATCGTCTTTCATACATTAAATGCCGATCATATGAAGAAGATTGTCAGCCTGATGTGCAAAGAGCTGACAGTCCGGGCTAAAGAGCAGCTGGGTATTGCGCTGTCCATCAAAGACTCGGTAAAAAAGTATATCGTAGAAGTTGGGAGCGATCAGAAATATGGCGCCCGCCCGTTGCGCAGAGCAGTGCAGACCAATCTGGAGGATGCCCTTGCGGAGGCAATTTTAAGTGGTGAAATCAAGAGCGGATCAGAGGTGGATGTTAAAGTTGTAAACAAAGAAATTAAATTTGTCTTAAAACCGATAAAGAGCTAGCAAAAGGCCTTGATTTATTATATAATAAGTAAACAAAATCACTTAAAATACCATTAGGAGGAAAGACAAATGGCAGTAGTAAAAGAGTTACTTAAAGTGGAAGAAGACGGGACTCTTAGTTTTGGCGATTACACATTACCTAAAAAAACAAAATTAGACGGCTTTGAATATCAAGGCGATCAATATAAAGTAAAGACCTTTGGTGAGATTACCAAGTTAGAAAAAAACGGCTTGTTCGTTTATGAATCGGTTCCGGGAACAGCGGTGGAGCATTTCAAAGTTTCCGATGCAGAAGTAAGTTTTGTGGTCTCAGGTGCGAATGATGCTCAGTTTACGGTTGAGCTGGAAGCGGACAGCGAATATTCGGTCAAATTAGCTGGTAAAGATGCCGGTACGATGAAGACTAATCTGAGCGGCAAGCTAAGTGTCAGCGCTGAACTGGATGAAACCGAGAGTGTTGCGGTAGAGATCATAAAGCTGTAGGGATATCATCGGTTAATACGATAGAAAAGAAAGGGCTTGTTTCAGGTCCTTTCTTTATTTCATAGAGAGCACCCTGTGAAATGTGATTCTTTCTTAATATATAACAGGGTGAAAGGGAAGATATATGGCAAAAGCGAAAAAGAGCATTTTTTTCTGCGGGAATTGCGGTCATGAAGAAAGCAAATGGCTGGGGCAGTGCCCCATGTGTAAAGAGTGGAATACATTCACTGAGGAAAAGGTTTCAAAAGGACAGAGCAGTGCTGCTGTACGGGAGAAAAAAGAAGCCAGTATCATGACGCTGTCCAGCATTGATACCGATGCGGAAGATCGAATACTCACTCATATCGGTGAGCTGGACCGGGTGCTGGGCGGTGGCATCGTAAAAGGATCCCTGATCCTTGTCGGCGGCGACCCGGGAATCGGGAAATCCACCCTTTTGCTTCAGGTTTGCCGGGAACTGGCTGGAGATGAGCGGAACATCCTATACATATCGGGTGAGGAATCGCTGAAGCAGATCAAGCTAAGGGCAAATCGGATGGGTGATTTTGCCGAGAGCCTTCTATTACTATGCGAAACAAATCTGGAAGTGATCCGCAGCGTCATCGAGGAGCGAAAATCGGAAGTGGTAATTATTGATTCGATTCAGACGATGTACAGCGAAGAGGTCGGGTCGGCTCCGGGAAGTGTCAGTCAGGTGAGGGAATCCACCAATGTTCTGATGCAGCTGGCCAAAGGTCTGGGGATATCCATTTTTATCGTCGGTCACGTCACCAAAGAGGGAACAGTGGCCGGACCGAGGGTGCTGGAACACATGGTCGATACGGTGCTGTACTTTGAAGGTGACCGTCATGCTTCCTATAGAATTTTAAGAGGGGTGAAGAACCGTTTCGGATCAACTAATGAAATCGGTGTCTTTGAGATGCGTGAATCCGGTCTGGCCGAAGTCGAGAATCCATCGGAATTTATGCTGAACGGAAAACCGGAAAATGCATCGGGCTCGGTAGTGGCTTGTTCAATGGAAGGGACCCGGCCGATCCTGATCGAGATCCAGGCTCTGATCTGCCAGAGCAATTTCGGTATGCCTCGCCGTACGGCTGCAGGTACCGATTATAACAGAGTAAATCTGTTGATGGCGGTGTTAGAAAAGCGGGCTGGTTTATCTTTAGCCAACTGTGATGCCTATATCAATATCGCCGGTGGAATCAAGATGAATGAACCGGCAGTCGATCTCGGGATCGTAATGGCAATCGTATCCAGTCATCGTAACCGTCCGGTTGATGAAAAGACGATCATCTTTGGTGAAGTGGGGTTAAGCGGTGAGGTTCGGGCGGTCAGTATGCCGGAACAAAGGGTGGCTGAAGCGAAAAAATTAGGTTTTGAAAAGTGTGTTATGCCGGAAGTGTCACGGGATGCAGTGAAGAAAATCAGCGGCATTGAGGTGATCGGCGTACGAAGTATCAGTGATGCGATTAAGCTTATTTAACTGTCCCGGGCGGATTTAGAATATCCCCTCGGGTATGTCCTGACAAGAACAGAGTTTAAGCCCTGTTCTTTTTTTTATGCAGCTTGTTTCTCTTATATGGAACCGTTTTGTGATCAGAACGTTTTAGTAAAAAGTTCATACACTATAATTACAAGACTTGAGTTTTGTCAAAAAGATGATGTGATTTCTATGTAGAGAACAGATGAAAAATAAGAAACATGAGCGACGGGCGGAATAAAGACAAATAGGATTTGAGGTGATACTATGCATTTTTTTCTTTCCGATGTACTGCAGGCATTTTTGTTGTCGCTGGCAATTTCGATAGATGTATTTATGGCCAGTTTTGCTTATGGCAGCAATAAGGTGAAAATACCATTAAAATCAAAGCTGATACTAAGTGTTGTATGCAGTGCAATGCTGGCAATAGCATTTGTCGGCGGAAATGTCTTAAAGCAATTTTTATCGATCAGAGCAACAATGATTATATGCTTTATGATATTGATTGTAATAGGAGCGATAAAATTATCAGAAAGCATTATTTCTATTATAATGAAGAAACGGAAGTTTCTTATGAAGGACTTTGCGATATGGGATTTTAAATTAACGTGTAAATTGGAGCATAACAAAGTAAAAATAGATAATCAGATCAAAGAGCTGACAGTAAAAGAGGCGGCATATTTGTCGGTAGCTCTGTCGGTCGATGGTATGGCAGTTGGAGTTGGAGCCGGCATGCAGAATGTGAATATGCTACTGGCTGTGACTTTTTCTTTGGCTATGCAGATGCTTTGCATTATCGGTGGCTCATATCTCGGTCGTAAACTATCTGATAAATTGAATTTCGATCTCTCATGGCTGAGCGGAGTTGTTTTA
>Ga0153996_1000561_pt1 | contig 16737 bp, 12 predicted proteins | sample TSNC080MetaG_FD_104728 | JGI IMG/M metagenome (GOLD analysis project Ga0153996, IMG submission 104728) | Attine ant fungus gardens microbial communities from North Carolina, USA - TSNC080 MetaG | ecosystem: Host-associated > Fungi > Mycelium > Unclassified | place: USA: North Carolina, Lumber...
AAGGAATACACCCAGCGGATGCAGGCCATCGTAGAGGTGTTTGACCGCTATTTACCGGAATATCCCGAAACTATCAAGCTCTTTGGGGAACTGCTGGGGCCACAATTAACCTCGCTTGGAAATATGTATACAGACGGAAGATGGCTGTCCCCGATTGGAAAATACGTTGAGGCGCATTGTGCGGAATACCCGGAGCATTTTCAGTTATCCGTGAAATTCATTAAAGAGTTTACAAAAAGGCACACCGGGGAATTTGCCATGCGTCCATTGATTCAGGCATACCCCAAAAAAAGTATGACCGTCTTGAAAAAGTGGAGCCGGGAAAAAAATCTGTATGTAAGGCGCTGCTCCAGCGAATGTATGCGCGTCAGCCTGCCGTGGGCGAAGAAGATGACCGCCGCTGTAGAGCGGTTTGATGACTATATGCAGATACTCGGCAATTTGCGTCACGATGAGGATAGATACATTCAGCTTACGGTTGCAAACAATTTGAATGATTTATATAAATACGACCATGACAAGGCGCAGTATATCGTAGACACATGGATGAATGACAATCCCTCTAAAGCGACGCTATGGATTATCCATCACGGTAGCCGAAGCCTGCGGAAAAAGAATAAAGCGGAAGAAGAAAACCATGACGCATGATACATGGAATCCGTGGCATGGCTGTGTGAAATGCAGCGAGGGTTGCCAAAATTGCTACATGTTCTTTTTTGACCGTATGCGTGATCTCAATGGCTCTGATATTTACCGCACAAAAGGCGATTTTGATTATCCGGTTCAGAAGAATAGAAAAGGTCAATACAAAATCCAAAGCGGAGAGCTGATCCGCGTCTGTATGACATCGGATTTCTTTCTTGAAGAAGCCGACCCCTGGCGTGATGAAGCGTGGCGGCTCATGAGGGAACGAAGCGACGTAAAATTCTTTCTGCTGACCAAGCGCCCGGAGCGGGTGCAAGTCTGCCTGCCTGATAATTGGGGGGACGGCTGGGGAAACATATTCTTCAATGTGTCCTGTGAGAACCAGCGCCGCGCTGACGAGAGAATACCCTATTTGCTTCAATTACCGTTCAAACACAAAGGTCTGTTCTGCGCGCCATTACTTGGAGAGATTCATATTGCGGAGTATCTTGCGACAGGTGAGATAGAGCAGGTCGGTTGTGGCGGCGAAAACTATGATGGAGCAAGGCCATGCAATTTTGAATGGGTGAAAACCCTGCGCAAAGAATGTGTTGAGGCAAACGTGACATTTTGCTTTGTTGAAACCGGAGCCAATTTCATAAAAGACGGCAAGCTGTATCATATACCCGATAAGGGCATTCAAAAGGTAATGACGTTCAAGTCCGGCATGAATTTTGCGGGCAGGCCGGTAAAGTATGTGTTGGAAGATGATTATGGATTAGTTCCCCAAGAAAGACTGTATGTGCCTCATTATCGAAAAGGCTGTGAACAATGCGGCGGCAGACTGATCTGCAATGGGTGTAGTGATTGTGGCAAATGCTGAAATCACTCTATGGCAATTAAAGTATCAATGGCTCTCCTGTTGAATTTAAAAAACTCCTGATAGAAACAAGCTATCAGATGCATTTCATGTTAGGAAGTGATGACTGCCGGATGGAATAAAAAAAAGCCGTCTGCTGGCAGATGATATTCTGCGGCAATTTGGGGTGACAAACTAAACGACGGCTTTGAAAGCATCAAAGCCGTCGTTTTTCATTTGAAAAAATGTATTAGCGACGGGCGTATTAATTGCGCCTTTTTTTCATGCCCAATCACAGCAAATCGTCCGACTCCCGTATGCTCCTCATATTCCTCGCCAGATGAATCGCGTTGTCCAAGATAATCCCTTTTTCTTTCTCATTACAACTATCCAATTCCAAAGCGAGCCGCTTCATCGCTTCCTCAAAATGGATCGGACGAGGATGGAAAATCGTATCTGATGGAATGCCTAGCGCCTGCACTATGGCAACCAATATATGAAACCGTGGATTGCCCCGATTGTTTTCTATATCAAGTATCGTCCTTGTGGCAACGCCAGCCTTTTCAGCTAACTGAGATTGCGTCATGTTTTTCTGCTCTCGCGCTGTTCGGACTGCGTTGGCTAATATCTCGCTGTGATTGTGCAATAAGTTTCACCTCTATGTCCATTCTACATGAAATTAGTATGGCTTGGAATGAACTATTTATCACATCAACATGCGGAATAATACAGCAAAGGCTGATTGATTAAAACAGCTTTATAAATAACTTTTCAAGATCATTGGAGAAATGGGGTGTTTTTGCGAAATGTTCTCGATATCTGCGTCTACCGCCGAGGGGAGCGAATGCCAGCAGGCTTTAAAACAGAATATGCAATTAAATGCACATATGGCTTAAAATATAGAGACTGCTTATTAAAAAAAGCCGTTATTATGTGGCGGTAAACTACACCTACAGATGTGAGCTATTTATTCATATACAGATAACAAAATATGCAGAAAGACGCATCTCGCGGAAGAAATACCGCGTTAATGCGTCTTTTTTGTGTTTTTTCCTTTGTAGCGTCGGCTGCCGCTCCCCGCCTGTTCTTCATTTTCGTTAATCCCCCCGGACTTTACGAATAGGAGGACAGTTATATGGCAGAGATAAAGAATCCCGAAGCGTATTTCGGTACGATGGTGCGAAACAGCTACAAGGACGAATTCCGTGCCAATGATAATTTCTTCAAGCATATTTCCAGCGTTGGCGACGAGGCTGACATCCAGCAGGAATTCTCAGAGCCGGAAAGACCTCTGGAAAACGACGCCGATTTTATTGAGCGACAGCTCAGCGAGCTCAGCGTGGAAAACTGGCTGTTGTTCATGGAAAATGAGCGGCTACATAAAGCTCTGAGTAGCCTGCCGATGGCAGAAGTTGAATTCCTTTTGGAGTTAGTTGCCGGATTCAAATTAAATCAAACCGCATTCGCTAAAGCGAACGGTGTCAGCAGACAATCGGTTTCTAAGCGTTTTCGGCGGCTCCGTAATAAAATTTTAGAAATCCTTTAAAAAGGGTTGTCAAAAACATAGGGTAATGCGTCATCAAAGGTGAGGGATGTTTTCCCCCACCTTTGTACCTTTAAAATTGAACATCCAACAACTTGAATCCATTAAACTGTCTGGTCGGTGGTGAACTGGCAAGCGTTGGTGAGGGACGCCAAGACTGCCTGCGGATTGGTCAGAGCAATCCGTCAAAACGATAGCATCAAAGGTATGAGCGGCACCCCCTCGCCATAAAACGATCCGTGGCGGATCGTATCGCGATGAGAGCGGACAGTTTAACGCACACCATGTGGCCCTTGGTAGGGGAGGTGAAATTCCTGTGGCGATGCCTTGCCAGCATCGGTTCAAGCTGTTGCCCCAAGCGCCTGGGAAGTAGTGTCGAATAGGGCGCAGCGAAAATGAAGGACTGATACCAATGGTTTATTCATAGAAACCGTGAGCCGAAGTGCGCCAACACTTCGGCTCATTTTTGTGGGAATAAACGTAATAAAGAAAGGACGGAGAGGATGCAGAACAGTCAACTGTTCCGAAATTATCCCGATATCGTGACGCACGGCGACTTGTGCGACATGCTGAGTATCAGCAAAAACAGCGCGTACCGGCTTTTAAAATCCGGCCAAATTGAACATATCAAGATGGGGCGCAAATATCTGATCCCCAAAAGCTCCGTCACCCGGTATATTTCGGACAAACTCGAATAAACGCTTTATTTATGCGGCTTTCTGTGATAGAATATAGGCTACCAATGATATTCTTGCAGAGGCCGTGAAAGGAGTAAACATGAAAGGCATTATGCAGGAAGAAAAAAAATTAACGGGTAGCGTACAGCTTCGGCGCGGGACATGGCATGTCGTTCTCAACCTTTATAACGAGGAAGGCAAACGAAAGCCAAAATGGATCAACACGGGTCTGCCGGAGCGGGGCAACAAACGTAATGCAGAAAAGCTAAAGGAGGAATACATAGCAGAGTACGAAAGCAAGCGGACGATTCCTGTATCCGAGATCACTTTATTCTCCGACTACGCGCTTTCGTGGCTGAAAGGCAAAAGCGGGCTGGAGCAATCCACCTGGGAGAACTATGAGAACGTGACCAAGAACCACCTCATTCCTTACTTCAAAAAGAAAAAGATGCCGATAGACGCCATTAGGCCAAAGGACATCAAGGAATATTACACCTATAAATCAAGGGATGGGCGCAAAGACCGCAAAAAAGGCGGCTTGTCTCACGAAACTCTAAAAAAGCACGCCAGCGTATTGAAACTGATTTTTGCGGAGGCTCTGGAGCTTGAGGAAATCAAAAGCAATCCCGCCGCCAATGTGAGCATACCAAAGCCGAACGTCGAGGACAAGCGGGATCTGCTGGAGGAAGCTGTGTTCCTGTCGGCGGAGGAAGCCAACCGGGTTCTGGATGGTTTCAGCGGCGACATATTGCAGCCACTAATCTACGTTACACTATACTACGGCCTGCGGCGTTCCGAAGTGTTGGGGCTAAAACGGGATGCTATCGACTTCGAAAACAATACGCTGGAAATCAAGCACACCGTTGTCAAGCACAAAACCATTGTCGCCAAAGACCGAACCAAGAGCAAATCCAGTCACGGCACATTCACTCTTTTGCCGGAAGTAAAAGAAATCCTGCTATCCTTAAGAGAACAGCAGGATGCAAACAAAAAACTGTTTGGCAAAGCATATGAGGATTCGGATTACATCTTTACATGGCCCAACGGCAGGCTGTTCCGTCCCGATTATCTGACAAAACGCTTTCAAGCGGTGCTGGGGAATTTAGGACTGCCGCACATGAGATTTCACGACCTCAGACATAGCTGCGCCTCGATCCTGTACGACAAGGGCTGGAACGTGAAGGACATCCAGGAATGGCTGCGGCACTCCAAGCTGGAAACGACCATGAACATCTACACGCATATCAGCGAACAGCGCAAGAAAATCCTCGCCAAAGATATGCAGGGTACATTCAAGATGTGCAAGGTCGCGGGACTCAATAAGAACCAGCACCCGGTAGGCCGTCCCAGGAAAAACCCCGAAGCCGAGCGTTTGCAGGCGTGTTAGCCAACTGTTAGCCAAAGTGTTAGCCAAGACCGAAAAATGAGGTAAAACAAGCATGAAAACACAGAAAAGACAAAGGAAAAGACCCCTCACAAACGCCCTAGACAAGCCAATTTGTGAGAAGTCTCGTGCTTGGAGCGGGTTACGAGGCTCGAACTCGCTACCTCCACCTTGGCAAGGTGGCGCTCTACCAGATGAGCTAAACCCGCAAATTGCGCCCGTGAGACAGACGCCTGGTGCCTCCGGCCGGAATCGAACCAGCGACACGTGGATTTTCAGTCCACTGCTCTACCGACTGAGCTACAGAGGCAATTGTGGCGACCCGGAAGGGACTCGAACCCTCGACCTCTAGCGTGACAGGCTAGCGTTCTAACCAACTGAACTACCGGGCCGTACAAAGCCAAACGGAGTGTACACAGACAATACTAAAACGCATACATCCGCTGGCCAACATGGTGGGAACAACAGGGCTCGAACCTGTGACCCTCTGCTTGTAAGGCAGATGCTCTCCCAGCTGAGCTATGCTCCCATAGTGCGAGAATGGGCAGTTTCCACTTTCGCGACGGGTTTTATTATACTATAGTTTCCTAACATTGTCAACCGGTTTTATAAAGAAATTTTTTCTTGAATAATGGGGATCACCTTGCGGAAAAGCGCGACTTCAGACGGCGGAAGGAATTTATCCAGGTGCGCACCGCCAAAAAACCACCGCTTATGCTTGCAGGTAGCCCGAACCTCATCAAGGAAGGTATCCAGAATACTGGTGCCCTGCTCAATAATGGAAAGGCATTGGCGCGCGCGCCCGCTGCCCTGATGGGTGATGATGTAATCCACCTGGCAGTCGTGGAGGCGCAGGTTTTCCCAAGCGGCTGCCACCTCCTCCCGGGTGGGCAGCTCCCTGCTCCACCATGTACGGGCTTCCCGGCGGATATCCGCATCCTCACTGGAACCGCCGCCAAAGGTGAATAAACACAGCCCCTCCAGCTGAAATACGCTTCCCCGGCACAGGAGCCGCAGCTTGCCCGATATCTCCCGAACCATGCCCCCCTGCCATTCGGTCTGGGGATACTCATAAAGCAAATCCAGATTATCATGGGTACCCTCTACAAAGAGTACATGATACCTGCGCTTACCGATCCATTTCAGCAATTTTCTCTCTTTGTCAGAGCCATCCCATACAAAGCCAAAATCGCCGCATACTATTAAGTAATCATTTTTGCGCAGCTTGCGCATCTCCTTGCTTTTGAAACGCGGAAGATCACCGTGCATATCACCTGTTATATAAATCATACAGTCGCCCCCAACCCAGTATAACAGATTCCGCCGGAAAAACAAGCTCGCGGGGGGAATGCCCAGGACACCCAATCCCCGCCCTACTGATTTTATGTAAACAGGGCAAAAATATTTTCTTTGGATAACAATACGATATTTTTACCGAATTTTTACAAATAAAGGCATAAAAGGGTATACTGTCCGGGAGCTTGCCGCTGGACATTTCCGCCTCATAGCGTTATAATAGAGGAAGGCAGATTGGAAAAAACAAACCATGTAAAAGGAGTGTTCTTATAATGAAAAAGTTATTTGCGCTTGTGCTTGCGGCTGCCATGGTTTTTGGCATGACCACAATGGGTGCGGCGGCCACCGGCAAGATTACCGGCGTCATCGGCGCCATAGAAACCAACAGAACCTACGATCTCAGTGATGTCCAAGCGGGGCAGGTGCTGGAATTTCCGCTCACCGCCAATATGTTCGAGTGGTCGGACGGCACCAAGGGCGCGGCCAACGATCCTGTTACCACCTCCCAGCTGAGCGCCGGGAAGGTCACCGTGCGCAGCTCCAACATTGACAGCAGCATTATCCCCAAGATATCTCTGGCTACCAAGGCGTTTTCCGTGACGGACAACAAGAATACGGCCTACATAAAGGTGGAGTTTGTGGAATCCTTTGTCAGCACCAGCTCCAAGAATTTCAGCGGCAGCATTTACCTGGCCTATAACGGCAACCGGGTGGCCGATACCCGGCTGAATATGGACGGCACCATCTCAAACATAGAGGTTCCTGTGAGTGACGGCGATGATTATGTGGATATTTCCGGCGGCAAGGTGCTCGTTCCGTCCGCCTATATCCGCGATCTGGAGATCAATATTGGGGACGGCATTCTGATACGCACCCGCGTCTATAATAAGCAAAAATACTATGGCACCGGCAAGGAGGAAATCACCGCAAGCGACGACAAGGTGCTCACGCAGTATGGCAGTATCAAAAGAATCCTCGTGCTGGAAACCATAGGCCTGAATAATTCGGGCAATATTGTTTCCCTGGAGGGCTATGACGATTACCATGTTTACAACGCGCAGGGCAAATACCTGGGCTCGTCCAACGACATGATCCCCTACTCCAATAAATATTATTTATCCGAGAAGAAGATTGATATGGGCGGAGGAGCTGTCTCCGGCTCGTCCTCCAGTACCAGTAGCTCCACAAGCTCCAGCAGCACCGCTGCAAGTACCCCCAGCGTGTCGGGAAGCATTACCGCTGATGAGGCAAAAACCAAGACAGCCGCCGCTGTAAAGACGGCGAAAGCCAGCGGCGCGTCCACCGCTACCGTTAAGGTGAGCAATGTCTCCAGCATTTCCACAGCCGCGCTTACGGCAATGAAAAACGCCTCCGGGGGCCTTACCCTGAACCTGATGGCCGATACCATGAGCGGCAACGCGGTGGTTGGCCGGCTGGTCTTTAACCCGGCAAACGCCACAAAGGATACCCAGTTGGGGGTTTATGTGGACAGCAGCCGCACCGGGGCTACCAAGACCAGGTTTGAAAAATTCTTTACCAACAGGATTGCGGTGGTATCACTGGGGCAGCAGGGGAGCTATGGCATGAATGTGCGGGTTACCGCCAAGGTGAACCTGTCCGGCCATAATATCAACAGCCTGAATTTCTACGCCTTCAATAAAACCACCAATGCCTACAACCGTATTACAGCACCCAATTATTCCATGGACGCCAACGGTTATATCCGGTTTAACACCTCCCTGGGCGGGGACATCGTTATTTCAAACGGGGCATTAGCCCGCAGGTAATTAATACGGCAGGAAAAGGAAACTCCGCTTGCGATTGCAGGCGGAGTTTGTTTTATACCGGAGATTACCTACATCTCCAGCGTCATGAGGAGGGCGTCCTCGGTGGGCAGGGCGTAGTATCCCCGGCGAAGCCCGACCCGGGCAAAGCCAAAGCCGCTGTAGAGGGCGATGGCCGGGTCGTTGGACGCGCGCACCTCCAGGGTGAGGGTTCGCAGGCCGTGGGCTTTGGCGTAGGAGGTGAGCGCGCCCAGCAGCAGGGTGGCCACCCCGTTCCGGCGGCAGTCCGGCTCTACAGCCACATTGTTTATGCAGCCCTCATCCACAATATGATGCATGCCGATATAGCCCACCAGCCTCCCGTCCAGGGTGGCGGTGTAGTAGACGGCGATGGGGTTGGACAGCTCCTCCACCAGGGCGTCCAGGCTCCAGGGGGGCGAGATGCACCGGCTTTCCAGCAGGGCGACGGCCTCCACCGTGTCCATGGTCATGGGGGATATCCGTATTTGGGGTTCGGGGGTTGTATCCATCTTTCGCTGGCTCCTTATTTCTTAATAATTGTTTATGTATAGCTGTTCCGGATGAAAATCCTTGGCATGTTTTTATTCGGAACAGCTATATTTACACCGGGGGATATTGAAATGCTGTCCCCGGCGAATGAACGGGAACGGAATGAGATGTCACTTGGATTCCAGCCAGTTTGCTCCCTGGCCCACGTCGGCAATAAGGGGAACGCGGAGGGTGGCCGCCTGCTCCATTTCCTCCCGGAGGAGGGCGGTGGCGGCGTCCACCTCCCCGGGAGGGCATTCCAGAATCAGCTCATCGTGGATTTGCAGGATGAGGCGCGCCGCCAGCTTTTCTTTTTTCAGACGCCGGTAGACGCGAACCATAGCGATTTTAATGATGTCGGCGGCGGCTCCCTGGATGGGCGTATTCATGGCCACCCGCTTGCCAAACTCCCGCATGGCCCGGTTGGAGGAGGCAAGCTCGGGAAGATAGCGGCGGCGCTGGAACATGGTGGCCACATAGCCGTGCTCCGTGCCGTAGGCGATGGTGTCCTCCATATACCTGCGCACGCCGCTGTAGGTAGCCAGGTAGCTTTTGATATACCGGTCGGCTTCGGCCACGCTGACGCCGATATCCTGGGAGAGGGAGAAGGCCCCGATGCCATAGACAATGCCAAAGTTGACGGCCTTGGCGCTGGAGCGCATGGTGTTGGTCACCAGCTGGGGAGGGAGGTCGAAAACCTGGGCGGCGGTGTTCCGGTGGATATCCTCCCCCGAGGCAAAGGCGGCGATCATGTTCTCATCCCCGGCGATATGGGCCAGCACCCGGAGCTCAATCTGGGAGTAATCGGCGTCCAGGAGGGTATACCCCTCCCCCGCCTGGAAGAAGCGGCGGAGCTCGCTGCCCAGCGCCGTGCGGATGGGGATGTTCTGGAGGTTGGGCTCGGTGGAGGATATGCGGCCGGTACGGGTAAGCGTCTGCTGGAAGGTGGTGTGAATCCGGCCGTCGGGGCTGATCTGGGCCAGAAGGCCGTCCACATAGGTGGATTTAAGCTTGGCCTCCTGCCGGTAATCCATAATATGCTGGATGATATCGTGCTTGCCCAGAAGGGATTCCAGCACGTCGGCGTTGGTGGAGTAGCCGGTTTTTGTTTTCTTTTTTGCGGGCAGCCCTAATTTTTCAAACAGGATAACCCCCAGCTGCTTGGGGGAATTAATGTTAAATTCCTCCCCCGCCAGCCGGTAGATCTCCTCTTGGTGCCGGGCGATCTCCACATCCAGCTTTTCGCCGTAGGCGGCAAGGCCCCCGGCGTCCACCTCAAAGCCCAGCAGCTCCATGGAGGCCAGCACCTGGGCCAGGGGAAGCTCAATGTCCCGGAACAGGGACAGCTGCCCGTTTTCCTCCAGCTTTCCGGTCAGTGTATCGGCCAGCCCGGTAAGGCAGGCGCAGTCCTGAAGCAGATCGCCCAGCTCGCCCAGGAAGGGCGCGATCTGCTGGGCGGGAACGGCGTATTCCCCCGCCAGGCGGGAAACGCTGTAGTCGCTGCCGGTGGGGCTGAGGATGTACCCGGCAATCTCCGCGTCAAACACAAGGCTTTGCACCGGAATCCCCCGGCTGAGGGCAAAGCGGTGGAGCTGCTTCGCATGGCTGGTTCTCTTGGGAAGGGGGCTTTGCAGGAGGGCGGCGGTCACATCCGGGGCGGTTGCGTCGTAGAGATAGAGGGCGTCCTCCCCCCGGACGCAGAGGGCGGCGGGGATATCGCCGGAAAATTCGCAGAGAAAATCCGCCTGCTTCAGTCCGCCGATCCACTGGTCGATGGGGGCCTCGCAGAAGATATCCAACGCGCCGGGATCTACCACATCGCCGGTTGCCGGGCCGGGTGCGTCCGGCTTCGCGCCGAAGCGATCCATCAGGCTGAACAGCTCCAGCCTTGCCATAAGGGAATAGGCGGCGGGGCCGTCCATGGGGCGGCGGGTGTAATGCCCGGTGTCGGCGTCTATGGGCGCATGGCGGTCGATGGTCACCAGCTCGCGGCTGAGGAGGGCCAGCTCCTTGTCGGTGCGCAGCTTGGCCCGGAGGCTGTCCCGGATGTCCAGGGCTTCCAGGTTATCGTATATATGAGACAGGTTATTGTACTTCTGGATGAGGGAGAGGGCGGTTTTTTCACCGATCCCCGCCACGCCGGGCACATTGTCCGAGCTGTCACCCATAAGGGCCTTTACCTCAATGAGTTGGATGGGAGCAAGGCCGTATTTTTCGCGGATGGCGGCCTCGTCCCAGATTTCGGCCTGGGGGCGGCCCCCCTTGGTGGAGGCCAGCCGGACGGTGGTATGCCCGCCTATCAGCTGGAAGCTGTCCCGGTCGCCGGTGGCGATGACGCAGAGGTTTCCGCCCTCCTCCGCGCCCCGGGCCAGGGTGCCCAGCAGGTCGTCGGCCTCAAAGCCCGCCAGCTCCACGATGGGATAACCCAGGCAGCCTAAAAGCTCCTTGAGGGGCGCCATCTGCTGGGCCAGCTCATCGGGCATCCCCTTGCGCTGGGCCTTGTAGCCGTCGTATTTTTTGTGCCGGAAGGTGGGCTCCTTCCTATCAAAGGTAATTACCACGCCGTCCGGCTCCACATCCTGCTCCATGCGGAGCAATATGGTCAGAAAACCGTAAATTCCATTGGTGTACATGCCGTCCTTGGTGGACAGCAGCTTGATGCCGTAATAAGCGCGGTTTAAGATGCTGTTTCCATCCACTGCCAAAAGCTTCATGTTCCATTCCCTCTCTTTTCAATCCATAGTATACCATAAACCATTGTAAAGTTGCGAATAATTTGCTAAACTTTTTCTTTGTAGGATACTCAACCAGAAGGTGGACAAGGAATTATGAAGCTGGGAACCATAGAATTGCCGAAAACCGCCGCGCTGGCTCCTATGGCCGGGGTGGGAGACCGGGCGTTCCGGGAAACCTGCGTGGCCCAGGGGGCCTGTTACGCGGTGGGGGAGATGGCAAGCTCCAAGGGGCTGCAATATGGCTCGGCCAAGACGGCGGAGCTGCTGCACATCAGCGACCGGGAGCGGCCCTGCGGCATCCAACTGTTTGGGGATGAGCCGGACACCATGGCGGCCGGGGGAAAACTGGCCATGGAGTATAAGCCCGACGCGCTGGACATCAACATGGGCTGTCCCGCGCCGAAAATCGCGGGGGGAGGCAGCGGCAGCGCGCTTATGAAGAACCTGCCCCTGGCCGGGAGGATTGTGGAGGCGGTGAACCGGGCGGTGACCGTGCCGGTAACGGTGAAAATCCGGAAGGGCTGGGACGAGGGGAGCGTAAACGCCGTGGAGGCGGCGGTGCTGGCGGAAAGGATGGGGGCGGCGGCAGTGACCGTCCACGGACGCACCCGGTCGCAGATGTACGCGCCGCCGGTGGATCTGGATATTATCAGAGCCGTGAAAAGGGCGGTGTCCATCCCGGTGATCGGCAACGGGGACGTAAACAGTCTGGAGAGCGCGGAGAGGATGTACGGGGAGACAGGCTGCGACCTGGTGATGATAGGCAGGGGGGCGCTGGGAGCGCCCTGGCTGTTCCGGCAGCTGGACGCCTATTTCCAAAGGGGGGAGCGGCTGCCCGAGCCTGACCCGGAGGAGAAGATGGCCATCATGCTGGCGCACATCCGCCTGGCCTGCGGGTACAAGGGAGAGCGCCGGGGAATGCGGGAGGCGCGCACCCACGCAGCCCATTATTTCAAGGGTTGGCGGGGCGCGGCGGAGCTTCGCCGCCGGGCGGGAAGGCTGGAGCGGTACGAGGATCTGGAGCTGCTGGCAAGGGCGGCACTGGAAGCATGGAGCAAGGGGGATTCATAAAGATGAAAAAATGGATTGCGGTATTAATACTGATAACAATAAGCGCCGGATTCGCCGGCTGCGGGGGGCTGGAGCTGCCCTTTGGAAGGGGGGAATCCTCCTCCCGGGCCCGGGAGGAGGATTCCCAGGCGGAGCCGGTGGATCCGGAATATCCGGTTACGGTGGCCGGGGCCACGCTGGCGGAGCGCCCCGGCAGCGTGGTGTCCCTGGCCGCCTCCCTCACCGAGAAGCTGTACGACCTGGGGCTGGAGGAGCGGCTGGCGGGGGTGCCCCGGCACACGGCTTACCCGGAGGCGGCCACAAGGCTGCCCGACTGCGGAACGGCGCTGGAGCCGGATATGGAGGCCATTTTGGCCCTGGAGCCGGAGCTGGTGGTCACCGAGGCGGATTTGAGCCGTGAATCGCTGGATATCCTCGCGGAGGCGGATATCCAGGTGGCGGTGCTGCCCCGGGCGAACAGCGTCCGGGAACTTCTGGACATCTACCGGAGCCTGGCGGTACTGCTGGAGGGCGCTGTCACCGGCGGGGAGCTGGGGGACGACTTCGGGGCGGATATGGAGGACAGGCTGGATGAGCTTAGCGCCGCGGCGCTGGCCGCCAAAACCGAGGATGTCCCGGTGCTCTACCTGCGGATGCTGGATTTCACCATCGCTACCGGGGATACGCTGGAGGGGGAACTGATGCGGAATCTGGGGCTTGTCAACATAGCGGAGGAGTACGAAAAATGGAAATACCCACCGGAGGAGGCGGCCGGGGCCGGACGGGAGGACTTTACGGCGGTGCAGATGATCTTCTGCGGGGAGAAGGACGTTCCCATCTCCGCCCTGGAGGGCAGCGGATTCTATAAAGGACTGCCGGCGGTGCTGAAGGACTGGTACATCTATATCGACCCGGAGATTTTTGAGGCCCAGGGGCTGCGGATGCTGGACGAGCTTGGGCGGATGGCCCTTGCCTGCTACCCGGATATGGCAGTGGAGGAGCCGGGCCTGGAGCTTCCGGCACAGGAAAGCGAGGCCCGGCCGGAAGGAACCTGAAACCCGGGCGGAAATAGGTTTGACAGGCAGGAACAGAATATTGTATAATTACCGTGGAATCTTATGGAAAGCAAAAGCTTCGGTCTCCCTCCGCCGACAACAGGGGAGGGGGATCGTTTTACAGCAAGGGGAAGAATGAAGCGAAAAACGCAGGCTTATTCTTTTGCTGTATATACAAACGGAATATAAGAGGTGTTTTCCGAATTAAAATTCCGCTTGCTATGGCTAATCATTAAAAGAGGGGATGCGCCAAGGATGGAATGGATGGGGCTTAACGAGGTTCGCGAGGAGTTCCTCGCATTTTTTGAAGGGAAGGGGCACCAAAGGCTTCCCAGCGCGCCGCTGGTTCCCGGGGAGGACGCCAGCCTGCTGCTGATTAATTCGGGGATGGCGCCGCTGAAAAAGTATTTTCTGGGCCTGGAGGCCCCGCCCAGCAAGCGGGTGACCACCTGCCAGAAATGCATCCGCACGCCGGATATCGAAAGGGTGGGAAAAACCAGCCGCCACGGCACTTTTTTCGAGATGCTGGGCAACTTTTCCTTCGGGGATTACTTTAAGGAGGACGCCACCAAGTGGGCCTGGGAATTTATCACCCAGGTGCTGAAAATCCCGGTGGATCGCGTCTGGGTTTCGGTCTATGAGGAGGATGACGAGGCCGCCAGAATCTGGGTGGAGAACCGGGGCGTGGATCCCGGCCGGATCGTCCGTCTGGGCAAGGACGACAACTTCTGGGAGATCGGCTCGGGCCCCTGCGGCCCCTGCTCCGAGGTGTACTTTGACCGGGGCGAGGAGCACGGCTGCGGCAGCCCCGATTGCGCGGTGGGCTGCGACTGCGACCGGTATGTGGAGTTTTGGAACCTGGTGTTCACCCAGTTCAACTCGGATGGGGCCGGGAACTATACGCCCCTGGAGCACCCCAACATCGACACCGGCATGGGTCTGGAGCGCCTGGCCTGCATCCTCCAGGGGGTGGACAACCTCTTTGAGGTGGACACCGTGCAGAAAATCATGAAGCACATCGCCTCCATCGCCGGGGTGGAGTATAAGCGGGATGAAAGAACCGACGTATCCCTGCGGGTGGTCACCGACCATATCCGTTCCACCGTGTTTATGGTGGGGGACGGCGTGATCCCCCAAAACGAGGGCAGGGGCTATGTCCTCCGCCGCCTGCTTCGCCGGGCCGCCCGCCACGGCAGGCTCCTGGGCATCAAGGGCTCCTTCCTGGCGGATGTGTGCGATACGGTGATTGAGGAGAACAAAACCGCCTACCCCCAGCTGCTGGAGAACGCCGACTACATTAAAAAGGTGATCCGCATCGAGGAGGAGCGCTTTACAAAGACCATTGAACAGGGCCTGGAAATGCTCTGGTCCCTGATGGAGCGGGCAGAAGCGAAAATGATAAACGGCGAGCGGGCCATCGACGGGGCGGACGCCTTCCGCCTGTACGACACCTTCGGCTTCCCGCTGGATCTTACCAAGGAGATAGCCGCCGACCGGAACTTTATTGTGGATGAGGAGGGATTTCTCTCCCACATGCAGGCCCAGCGCGACCGCGCCCGGAAGGCCAGGGAGAGCCAGGGGGATCTGGGCTGGGAGGAGGATGTGCTGTCCGGCTCCGACTTTACGGATACCTTTGTGGGTTACGCCCAGCTTAAATCCACCGGCAAGGTGCTCCACATTGTGAGGGACGGCGCGGAGACGGATTCCATCAGCCAGGGCGAACAGGCCGCCGTCTTTCTGGACATCACCCCCTTCTACGCGGAGAGCGGCGGACAGGTGGGGGATACCGGCTTTATCAATATCGGCAAAAGCATCTTCCGGGTCACCGGCTGTAAAAAATCCCCCACCGGCCACTTTATGCATATCGGCGTGGTGGAAAGCGGCTTCATTTCGGTGGGCGACGAGGTTACCGCCGTGGTGGACAAGCAGCGCCGCCAATCCATCACCCGCAACCATACCGCGGCCCATTTGCTCCAGGCCGCCCTCCGCCAGGTTCTGGGCACCCATGTCCATCAGGCGGGCCAGATGGTGGACCAGCATGTCTGCCGCTTCGACTTTACCCACTTCAGCGCCGTGAACCAGGAGCAGCTGGATCAGGTGGAGAAAAAGGTAAACGACATGATCCTGGAGGCTTTGCCCCTGGAGCTGCGGGAAATGCCCATGGACGAGGCGAAAAAGCTGGGCGCCCTCGCCCTGTTCAGCGATAAATATTCGGATGTGGTGCGGGTGTGTAATATTTCGGGGAAATCCGTGGAGCTTTGCGGGGGAACTCATGCGACAAATACCGCTTCCCTGGGGCTTTTCAAAATTCTCCATGAGACCTCGGTTGCCGCGGGTGTCCGGCGGATAGAGGCCACCACCGGCCGGGGCGTTCTGGAGCTGATTGGCCGCCAGAACCAAACGATTCAGCAAGCCTGCGAGGTGTTTAAGCTGTCCTCCCCGGCGGAGCTGCCCGCCAAATGCGCGGCCGCCGCCGCCCAGCTCAAGGAGCAGCAGCAGCAGCTGGATGACCTGAACGAGAAGCTGACCGCCATGCGGCTCGGGGATATCGCAAACGCACTGCCCCGGGTAGGGGCCGTGCAGGTGTTGGCCACCGCCCTGCCCGACGCCACCCCGGAGGCGCTCCGGGCCGCCGCGGATAAAATGAAGGACAAGTACAGCGATATAGCGGGCCTTATCGCGGGAATCGGCGGTGAAAAAATAACCCTTCTCGCCTTTGCCGGAAAGGATGCGGTAAAAGCAGGCATCCATAGCGGCAAGCTGGTGCAGGCAGCCGCCAAAGCAGCCGGAGGCTCCGGCGGAGGGCGTCCCGATAACGCCATGGGCGGCATTCCCGGCACAGAAGGGCTGGAGAAGGTTCTGGACGCGGTTCCAGGCATCATAAAAGAACAGCTGGGGATATAAAAAACAACCCCAGCGCCGCAACCGGCGGCGCACCCCGTGGCACAGCACCAACAGCGTTTGCCAAGGAACACTGGATTCTTAAGGACTGGAAGTCCTTAAGCGGGGGTTTTAGGGATCGGAGCCCCTATTTAAATATCGCAGATACCTCTGAACTACTAAAAGATTACCAAAGACAGCTACCCATAGTGCAGGGGGGTCACGGGGGCCCTCCCCCGTGGGAATTTTGGTTACTTTTGTTCCTCCAAAAGTAACTGCCCGTCGCGGCATGAGCGACATG
>Ga0153996_1000562_pt1 | contig 16729 bp, 13 predicted proteins | sample TSNC080MetaG_FD_104728 | JGI IMG/M metagenome (GOLD analysis project Ga0153996, IMG submission 104728) | Attine ant fungus gardens microbial communities from North Carolina, USA - TSNC080 MetaG | ecosystem: Host-associated > Fungi > Mycelium > Unclassified | place: USA: North Carolina, Lumber...
CAAACAGAAATACCGCCCCTTTGTCCTCATGGGCGGTATTCTGTGTAATGTGATAGCTTTCATTATTTTATTTTTGCCCTTATACCGGGCCGGTTGCAGTATTCCTATTATGATACAAGCATATGCAGCGTCAGCAACCCATGAATTCACTAAAATCTATTGAACCATTAACACGATAAAGCCACTGTACCTAATCATGTTTTTTGCATAACTGCATTTTGTAATTGCTTTGATGATACTCACCACTCCGTAAAGGCAACATAATAATAAATTCGCTGCCGCCTTTTGGCGCATCACGAACATAAATTTTCCCATGGTGAATTTCTATAATTTCTTTTGCGATGCTTAAGCCTAATCCAAAATGATCCTTCTGGGCTCTGGCAGAATCCACTCTGAAAAAACGTTCAAATATCTGGGGCTTGTATTTGTCGGGGATCCCCGTTCCGGTATCCGAAACGGTAATGAAAATTTGCCGTTCATCCGCTTTGGTGGAGATATGCACCTCACCGGCTTCTTCGGTGTAGCTGATTGCGTTGTCAATAAGAATGGACAAAACCTGCTCGATACGGCTGGGGTCACAATAGCACCTGGGGAGGATGCTCTCCGGCAAGGATAAGGTCAGCCGGATCAGTTTTGCTCGCGAGGCTTCTTCATGGCGTTCGAGTGCGGCAATCAGCAACGGTTCCATATCTGCCGGTTCAAATTTTGTGGGCCATGTGCCATTGTCGGCGCCTGCCAATGTGAGCAGATCGTCTATCAGACGGGCCATCCGCTCGCCCTCTAAATGGATAAGCGAAATAAAATGTTCCAACCGGTCCGGGGGTGCTTTTCGCATTGCCTCAACTCCGGTTTGAATGACAGTCAGCGGAGTGCGCAGTTCGTGGGATGCAGATGAGATAAAGGCAGTCTGACGTCGCCTGCTTTCCTCTATCGGCCTTATCAAATGAGAGGTAAACATCCAGGCAAACAGCCATAACAAGCATGTTGCCACAAAAACAATACATGCCACTCCAATCCGCTGTCCGACCAGTTTCTGCCGCTCATTTTCCATCGATTTCAATATGTACAAAATAGTCGCGGATTTACCTTGTGAGACACCTGCAACCCCGGCATAATACATGCGCCTTGACGCATCGCTGAAGGTCAACAGCAATTCATATTTTCCCACGCCACTGTAGGTCATATCCCGTTCCTCTGCGATTTCCTTTACCCTTGCGATTAGCGAAGATCGCAGCTCCTTGTCCCAATTTCCCGTATATTCAAAAGGCACTCCATTATTCTCAATGTGGATCAAACACCCGCCATTGAACTCGTTTTGCGATAACCAACTGTAATCAACAGCTTTTTGATTTTGCAGTGAATACAGGACTGAGCGGAAAACACTGGTAAACTCGGCCTCTGTGCGCCTCAACATATGCCCTTCCGCGATATGCACAATGGAAATCGCCATTAAAATCAAAATGCATCCGGTGGTTGCCGCGCACATTATGGTCAGCCGCTTCCTCAACCTTTTAAACATCCGGAACCTCCAACATGTATCCCACCCCCCGCATGGTTTTGATCCGCAAGTTGCTTCCCACTGCAAGTAAGTGACGGCGCAGAAAATAAATATAGCTTTCCAGATTGCTTTCCTCGACGCCTGCGTCAGGCCCCCAAACCCTTGATAACAGGATGGAGCGGGGAATGGTTTGATTAATATTTTGAAATAAAACCTCGGCTAACCGCAATTCCCGTGCGGAAAGCCGGCACACACCAAGCTTTCCCAGAAGGGAGCTTCTCGCGGCATCAAATGTTACATCCGCAATCGTGATTAACCCAACAAGGTCGATTTTTTGTGGACGCCTGCACATGGCCCGGACTCTGGCAAGCAACTCTTCCACAGCGAATGGTTTAACCAGATAATCATCTGCCCCGGCATCCAATCCCTCCACGCGTTCCTGTATCGTGCCTAATGCGGTGAGAATCAAAACCGGTGTTGATACTCCCTCTTCACGCAACCGCTTCAGTACACTAATGCCGTTCATCACCGGCAACATGCGGTCCAGGAGGATCAAGCCATGGGCTTGCTGGCGGGCCCAATGCAAACCGTCATCCCCATCGGTGCAGGTATCTACCGTATAGCCCTCTTGTGTCAAATGAAATGTCACCATTTCACAAAGAGCATTATTGTCCTCAATGATTAGGATACGCACAGGAACACCTCCTTAAAGAATAAAGCCCAACGACCAGCCTTGCTCCGACCAGGCCCAAAGAAGATTGAAGCAGTGAGTACAGCAGCGGCAGATCCGGACGAAATTTGGGAACAGTGACAAAGCTTATCAATTGCATTTCGGATTGTGCGATGGCGTCTCCCCAGAACTCGAAATCAGACCAGCGCGAAGGAATCAGGCTGCGTGGTAACAAATATACGGTAAAAATAATCAGGGCAACACCCAATATCAACATCAGCAACGATATAATGCAATACCGCAGAATATAATGCCGCCATGCAATATGGTATCCTCTAAGCCAATGCAGCGCCACAAGAAGTGCTGCCGCAACGGGCAAGGCGGACAATATCCCCGCAATTTCCGCATATGTGCCGGTGTTTGTTACAAAGGCTGGCGAAAGGCCGTGCCGCATTGAAAACGTGTCCGCATTCGCTACCCCCGCTACGGAAATGTTGGGCAGGATAAGTGGATTTGTCGCATCAACCTGAAAAAGCACGGTATCCGATGGGCCATCTATCATATCTCTGACTATATATTCTTTTCCACTATATTGTAGCATACATCCGCCTGCTTTGTCAGTGCCAAATAGATTGATCGCAGTTTTCCGGTCAAGCAGACAACCGTTTAAATCCTCCGCGGACAGTGTCTGTGTTACGGGAAGAACAAGGCGGCTGTCCCCATATATCAAGAGCGCAGAGACTTCACTTTTACGGCCGGTGCCGGGAGCTTCCAAGGTTTGATTGTCAATCTGTGTCCACATGCTGTATCGCAAAGGTGTTCGCGCGAGGTTTTCCGTATGAGCAATGGCATTGTAATCAGCCGCCGTCATGCCTTCCAACCCGTGATAAGTGACGAGGGGAGTGCCCTTGGCAAGATCGGAATAAGCGCTGCGGCTCAACAGACAGCATAGGACGCATACCGCGAATACCGCTATGAAAACGGCGGCACGAGTGATTTTTCGATTGAACGTTTTCATTGCCAAATCACTCCCGCTCTGCGAGACGGATGCGGTCGCCGTCCGACACCGCTTTATTGGCCTGCGTGATGATCCGGGAGCTTCCGGTTAATCCCCCTGCTATCGCGGCATACGACTCGTTTCGCTCCAAAAGCACGACATCCACCCGGCATGCAACATATTCTGTTCCCATAGCGGTCTGTGTTTCCCTTACAGTTAGTACATAATCATTTGCGCCGTCATTGCGCAGTGCGGACAGCGGTACACAGGTTTCGTAGGTTTGTCCACTGCTCTGTTTAAGCTGCGCTGTGCCGCTGGTGCCCAAAACCAGACTGTCACTGGGGAGCTCAACTATGAACGTATAGAAGCCGGCGTTCTCTTTGGAGGGAGTTATCGAGGTAATCGGAAGGCTTTCTCTCGCTTGCTTTTCCCCGACAAGCTCTATCGTTGCCAGATTGCCTTGATTCACATATTTTTTTTGTTCGAGGCTAACCTGTGCGACAAAATGAACGCTATCAGTTCCATTTATAAAGATTGCCGCCTCGCTGGCGGTATATGAACCAATGCCTGCCTCCACACGGGTAATCATGCCATCACAAGGAGCATATACCTCGCCATTCGAGGCGACAGCTTCATAAAGCCGGGAAAGCTCTAATTGTTTCAGCTTGATTTGTAAATTTTTTAAATCTCCGTCTTCATTTATCATGTCGGTGTTCGCGTCGTCAATGGCGCGCTGTGCATGAATGAGCGCTACATCCCGTTCTGCCACGGCCTTGTCGTAGTCAATGACTGACTCCCTATAGGCGGCCCGCAAAGCGTTATATTCCGATTCCGTGTACTCCTCATCCTTATAATCATAATCCCTGTTGCGCACGCCATCGTATTTTTGAAGGTTTTGGCGGGCTTGCCGCATTTTTTCGCCCGCGTTTCGTATAGCAAGCTCGGTCTGGTCTTCCGTTAGGGCATAATCCTGCTCGGCACGTTCCAAACTCAAAGTATTTTCTTCTTCCTTTTGTACCGTCCGCTGATTAATTCCCGCCAATTCCCTTTGAAGCACGGCAAGCTCCAACTGCTCTTGAGAGATTTTGAATTTGATTTCCTTCGTGTCATATGTGAGCAAAAGGTCTCCGGCCTGCACCATATCGCCGGCATTTACCTCAATGCTTGTAACCATCGCACCGGAGGGAGCCAAAACCGATGTCTCCTTTGCGGTCTTCAATACCCCATCGGCGATTATCTGGTGGATGATCGTGGAGCGGGTGGGAGTTTTTGTTTGCACCAATGGGATCGTAAGGGAATCCATTGCTCTGGAAATCAATGTGAAGCAAAGCATCAACGCCAGAAACCACACAAAAGCTTTTATTGCCTTTACCTTTAACGAGGCTTTGGCTTCCGCCGGAAGCGAAAAATTCCAAGCTTTTTTAAGTTGATCCATATAGACTATCCGCCCCCTATTCTTTTACGCCTGATCCGGCCAAGCCTTTCTCCAGATATTCCTGCCCAAACAGAAAAACCAGGATAGATGGAAACAGGATGATTACGGATGCGGCAAAGAGTATCCCGAGATTAGCGGCACTCACCTCCGGGAGGAAAAGTGACAGCGGCCACCGGCTCTTTGTCTTTAAAAAGGTCATCGGCTGCTCAATTAAATTCCAGTATTCCAAAAATCCCAACACCATCGCGGAGGCAATCCCCGCTTTTCCCAGCGGCAATCCGATGTGAAAAAATATCTGAAAATTGCTTGCCCCGTCAATTTGAGCCGCCTCAATCATGGATTGGGGAATTGCCTTGAAGAATCGGTACATGATGTAAACCGGGAATGTTGAGAAGGTCATTGGCAAAACAATGCTCCAGTGTGTATCCAAAAGTCCGGCAGTATTCAATGCAAAGTAGTTTGAAACCATTGTTACCTGAAACGGCATAATCATTAAAATAATGTATGCGGTAAATAACCACCTGCCAAACCTGGTTCCGGCACGGGCGAACCACCATGCGGCGGGCAGCGCCACCAGAAGCTGTCCCACCAGCGAACCCGCTGTCAGCCATAATGAATTCCAAAACATCACGAAAAATTCGGGGGAATCCAAGAGCAGCTCCACGTAAGAACGCAGCGTTGGGTATTGTGGAAATAAATTCCAGTCCGCATACCCCTCTTTACCGCTGATTAACGATGGACCCAACAGCTCGGATATTTCCTGTTTGCCCGACAGTGAGCCTGATACCAGAAAGGCCAAAGGCAGCCAGACCGCCATCGAAAGCAGCAAAGGGATGCATGTCAGCAGATTTTGCCTGATACGCAATCGCATAACAAAAACCCTCCTATCCTTCATTGTCAAAGATCCTGCGCAGAATCAGTATCAGCACCAAAACCGCAAGGGCAACCATAACGGCGGCGGCGTACAATTTATCCATCGATAATTCCCGGAACCAATTATTAAACAGATGTTGCAGCAGATAAATGCTTTCATGAGGATAATTACCTGCGACCAAATACGCTTCGCGAAATACTTTGAAAGCATTGATAAGCGACAGTACCAATATGGTGTATAAGGATGGAAACAAGTTAGGCAACGTGATATGCCAAAAAATCCGAATGGCTCCCGCCCCGTCCACCTTGGCGGCATCGTACTGCGATTCCGGGATTCCCACAAGACCGGCCAGCCAAAGAATGACGTCATATCCAAGATTTTTCCAGATGTAGCTTCCCACCAACACCGAAAATGCCGTTGAGCTGCCCATAAAGCTGATACCGCTTCCGCCCAATCCGACAATCCACCCATTGATTAATCCTTGATCATTGAACAGGGTTCTCCAAAGCAAAACGATAGATGCTACCGGAACAGCCATTGGAATCAGAAACAAAGTCTTAAAAACGCCGGTATGCCTGGGAATATGGTGCAGCATGGCGGCAAGGCCGAGTGAAAATACAAGAAGCAGCGGCACGCACACCAGAAAAAACCTTGCCGTGTTTCCCGCAGCCAACCGAAAGGCTTCGTTTGACAACACCACTTTATAATTTTCCAATCCTGTAAGGTGGGTTCCCGTAGCGGAAAGAAAGGAACGGCGCACCACATCCGCGAAGGGAAACAGCACAAACCAACATATCCCAAGCAGGCTGGGTAGCAGAAAACAGATACCCACACCTCTTTGGCGATTTAGTCCAGTCGTCCGGATTGCCTTTATAATGGGGATGTTTTTTAAGATTTTTCTCATATGTATCAGCACCATGTCCTCTGCCCTTATCCGGATTTGAAAATGAATTCGCAGGCTGCCGTGCCTACATAGAATAGCATACAAAGATTAAGGTTTCCTCGAAGCTTCGAGGAAACCTTAATCTTTGTATGCTATTCTTTATTGTAAACTGATAGGAGGTGTCACAATGCAAAAGAAGAAAAACCATGTAAAATTTATCTGTCTGGCTCTGGGCTTTGTTCTGCTTTTTTCGGGATGCACACGAAATTCGGGGGATTCCGTATTGATTGAAGAGCAGGAACAGGGTGTTGCCATGGGGCGGTATGTGGAGCGGGAGCTTGCTTTACCCGGGGATATCCGTACGGTGAGAGCGTTCCACAAGAATCAAGACGGCACGCTTGCCATGCTCGCCAGCGATGCGTTTGACGCGTTTACCGCATCCGATCAATGGAAGGTGTATCAATCCGCCGATATGGGCGAAAGCTGGGCCGATAAGACACCCGCCGGAGTGTCACAGCTCAACGGCCTGGCTGTTTTGGTGGCAGATTTTGACAGCAAGGATGATTTGTATGTGGTTTGTTACGATGAAGAACAGGAACAAGACGCGCAGACTGAAATTATACAGATTAAAAACAACGGTGATGTATCAAGCGTATTGATCCCCGAGCCCATGATCACAGGGCTTAGGGTGGCCGAAAACGGTGATTTTTTTATATGTACTCTGGAAGGGTATATCGAGCAATACGGTACGGATGGAGCTTATAAGCGCAGCTACACGCCGGCAACCTCGCCGGACATGCAAATTTATTCCTTTGTAACATGGGGGGACACGCTTGCAGTATTCCAGGGCAGCCGGCTGATTTGTTATGACACCCAAACCGGGGAACAGACCGACGCTGTGGAGGTGCCCGATTCAGTGGCGGAGGATATGATCCTTCTGCCGCTGAATACACTCCAATACAGTCCCGAAAACAACTCCTATTATTTTTGTAAGGCTTCCGGCATTTATCGCTTTACTGTGGGAGGGGGATTGATGGAGCAGCCGGTAAATGGCAATCTTAGCGCTTTCAGTATGCCCTCCATGAGTTGTGAGGGCTTGCTGGCGGTGGACGACTTTTATCTTGCATACTACAAGGATAACGACCGCTGTGCACTGCTAAAATATGCCTGGGACAACAACGCCCCCACTGTTCCCGACAAAGAGCTCTCCATTTACTCCCTCTATGACAACAAAACGATACGCCAGGCCAACTCTTTGTTCCAAAGGAGCAACCCGGATACCTATATCACCTATGAGGTCGGTCTTGAAGAGGACAGCGCAATAACTCTTAACGATGCCATCCGCAATTTGAATACACGGATATTGGCGGGTCAAGGGCCCGATCTGATAGTAATGGACGATCTTCCGATACAATCCTTTATGAACAAAGGCATTTTGCGCGATCTGTCCGATCTTGTCGGCGGCGATCTGATGGAGCCAATGGCACATACTTATCAGTTGGAGGGCGGCTCGGTTTATGCGATACCTGCCCGATTTGGTATCCCGGTATTATTGGCGGAAAAGGATGCGATTGCCTCCATACATGATTTTTCTGATATGGTGAATTGGGGATTGCAGAAAAAAGCGGAGTATCCTGACCCAAGTGTCCGCTGCACAACAATTACGCAGCCCGAAGCTTTGTTGCGCGAGCTCTTTCCCTTGTGCGCGTCAACGTGGTTTGCGCCGGATGGCTCCATAGATAAAGATAAATTATCGGAGTTCCTGGAGGGCATCGATAAAATCGCAAAAACTGGAGAACAAAAGGAATACAATCCGGTTTCAAACCCATTCCCGGTAACCGGATCGTGGTGGGTGCAGGGACGCGTTTTACTGCAACTGGGTACGCTTTTGAATCCGGATGATATTAAGGGACAATATTGGGCCATAAATGAAAGAAAAGACGGGGGGCTTGTTCCCACACCCATGCAAGGGCAAAATATTTATATCCCACAGACGATACTGAGTGTTGCAGATACTGCCGAAAATCCGCAATTAGGGATGGATTACATTTCTTTCGTTCTCTCCGAGACCGTGCAGAATTACAATTTGGCAGACGGCCTCCCTGTAAATTCCGCGGCATTTCAGTATATGACCTCCCCTTCATTTTGGGAGGGGAAGCCCCAGACCATGGAGGATAAAACCGACGGTACAAGCGTGATTACCCCTTGGCCGTCTGAGGCAACCCTGACCGAATTTCGGGCACTGGTGAGCCGCCTTGATACCCCGGCATACACCGGAGGGGCTGCGGTAAGAGATATCGTTTTAGAGCAGGCAAACGCATATTTTGTAGGTTCGGTGGAATTGCAACAGACCGTAGATGAAATCGCAAAAAAACTGGAGCTTTACCTAAAAGAGTAAAGGAGCGAACATAAGTGGCCGGGATATATTTGAAAAAGATACATAAAATCTATCCAGGCGGCATTCCCGCCGTATATGATTTTAACCTTGACGTTGAGGATCGAGAGTTTCTGGTCATCGTTGGCCCATCCGGTTGTGGAAAATCCACCCTGTTGCGGATGATTGCGGGGCTGGAGGAGATCAGCAGTGGGGAGCTGTTTATAGGCGGTGTGTTGGTTAACAATATTGCCCCAAAGGATAGAGATATCGCAATGGTGTTTCAAAATTACGCGCTCTACCCCCATATGACTGTATATAAGAATATTGCTTTTGGCCTGAAACTGCGCAAAATGTCAAAAGCAGAAATCAATAAAAAGGTGCTGGAAGCAGCTAAACTGTTGGGTATTGAGGATATTCTTGGGCGCAAGCCCAAGGCTCTCTCCGGTGGTCAATGTCAGCGTGTGGCATTGGGGCGCGCAATGGTTCGCCAGTCCACCGTCTTTCTTCTGGACGAGCCGCTTTCTAATTTAGACGCCAAACTCCGCGCCACCATGCGCTCCGAAATATCCAAGCTGCACAGGCGGCTGCAAACCACCTTTGTTTATGTTACCCATGATCAGACCGAAGCAATGACAATGGCCGACCGCATCGTGGTTATGAGGGACGGTATGATCCAGCAGGTTGATACCCCACAGCGGCTTTACCGCCAGCCTCGCAATCAATTTATTGCCGCCTTTATCGGAACACCACAAATGAATTTCCTTCCGGTAACGATATGTAAAACGGATGAGAGGTACATGGTTTTGCTCGGGAAAGTCCCGATAACAATCCCCCCGCAAAAAGTGGGAAATGCAATTTTGGAGGCGTATGTCGGCAAAGAATGCGTATTGGGAATCCGACCGGAACATATTCACTTTGGGGAAGGTTACATGGAGTCGATTGATTCTGTCCTGTTGGATGCGGAGGTGGAACTGGTTGCGATGATGGGCGCAGAAATATATCTGTACCTGTCGGCCGATGGTCATAAATTTATGGCATGTGTGCCCTCTCATAACCATGTGGAAAGCGGCGAAAAAATTAGGGTGTCGATTGATACTCTTAAGCTTCACCTCTTTGATCAGGAAACTCAGGAGATCATATTTAACTGATAGTTTGGTACAATGTACATTGTTCTTTATCTAGGGCCTACTCAACAACCGGCATAAAAAGCGGAAAAATGGAATGAATCCAGAGGAAAAAACGGAACAAAATCTCCCTAACCCGGCGGCTGAGGTTCAGAGCAAGGAAAGCGAGCTGGATAGCGGACTCACTGGTATCTTTGAGGCGCGCGAAGATGCGGGCAAGGCCATAACACCATCGTGGTCGCCGCAAACGGTGCTTTTGTCGTAAACTCGTGTAGACCGATGAAGTACTGCATGTACGGGTTCTCCACGACATTCTGTACCACGCCGTCGTCAGACAATCCCGTTTCCTGCTTGATCAGCAGCGATCCCAAAGCCATCCGCACCGGCTTCGCCACATTGCCGGTACCCGATTCAAACAAGCCCGCATATCTTTCCTCAATCCGATCCCACGGGATTAGTTTTGCCTTCTTTACCCATCGGTTGTTTTCATCCAGTTTCCCGAATGGTGATAAGAACTCCGCGATAGTGATCTGGCCATCGTTTTTTCGGTACATTTCATGCTCCTTGTGCAAGGCTTTGGGCCGTTTTCCTGCTTTTCCCTTGCACTTATTTTGCCATATCCTACGCGGTTTTTCTTCTCCCTGTCGGCTTTTGAGGTTGTTGTGCAATCCCTACATTAGAATTGGGATCACGCAAAGAATTATCCCAGTGCCGGCATAGCAATCACCGTCCATTCAGTTTGCTGATAATCTCACTAAAGCTATCCATTGCGGATTGCAGGTTTTCCACGATCTCTTGCGCAAGCACATCCGGGTCGGGCAGGTTATCAAGATCGGACAAGGAGTCATCCTTCAACCAAAAGATATCGAGGCTGGTTTTGTCCCGCGCAATGATGTCGTCGTAGGTATATTTTCGCCAACGGCCTTCGGGATTTTCTTCCGACCATGTTTCCTGCCGGTTACGCCGATTCTGCGGATTGTAACAGGCAATAAAGTCTTGCAGGTCATTGTATGTCAATGGGTTGCGCTTTAGGGTAAAGTGCATGTTGGTGCGCAGATCATATACCCACACTTCCTTTGTCTGGGCATCCGCACTTGCCGGAGCCTTCTCAAAAAAGAGCACGTTGGCCTTCACGCCGTTTGCGTAGAAGATACCGGTAGGCAAACGCAAGATGGTATGCAGGTTGGTGTTCTGCAATAGCTTTTTTCGGATGGTTTCCCCGGCTCCGCCCTCAAACAGCACGTTGTCCGGCACAACCACAGCGGCGGTGCCGCCACTTTTCAGCATGGTGTAAATATGCTGCACAAAATTGAGCTGTTTGTTGGAGCCGGTCGCCCAAAAATCCTGCCGGTTGTACACCAAATCCTCTTTTTCCTGCTCGCCTTCCTCGTTGGTAAAGGTCATGGAGGATTTGCGGCCAAATGGCGGATTGGTCAGAACATAGTCAAAGCGGGTACCGGAATCGGTCAGCAGCGCGTCGTTTCTGGTAACAGGAACCTCGCCATCCAAATCCCCGATATTGTGCAGAAACAGGTTCATCAGGCAGAGGCGGTATGTGTTTGCAACGATTTCCCAACCTTGGAAGGTTTGAAATTTAAGTGATTTTTTCTGTTTTTGATTCAGAGAGTAATTTGATTCAATAAAATTCTTGGCAGCAAGAAAAAAGCCACCGGAGCCACAGCACGGGTCGGCGATGGTTTTCCCGGGCTGCGGGCGAACGCACTCCACCATGGCCTGAATCAGCGGACGCGGGGTGAAGTATTGCCCCGCGCCGCTTTTTGTATCCTCGGCGTTTTTGGCAAGCAATCCCTCGTAAATATCACCCTTTACGTCGGTGGACATGGTCGCCCAATTCTCGTCGTTAATCATTCTGATGACGCGGGCCAGCTTGGCGGGGTCGCTGAGGCGGTTAATCGCCCCGGTGTAGATTTCTCCCAAGATGCCGCCCTGCCCTGCCAGCTTCTCCAAGGTCTGTTTATAGTGGGTTTCCAGCTCCGCGCCGTTTTTGTCGGCCAGCTTGTCCCATGTGTAACCCTTGGGGATGTTCATTTTGCGGTTGTAAGGCGGTTGAGAGTATTCATAGGACATTTTAAGGAAGATCAGGTATGTAATCTGCTCCAGGTAATCGCCATAAGAAACGCCGTCGTCCCGCAGGACGTCGGCCATGGACCAGACTCTGGATACAATAGAGGATGTGTTGTTATCCGGCATGTGATTTCTCCTGTTCTTGGGGAACTAGCTTGCCCTCAAAGGCTTGCTTTAGGATGCTTTGGCGCAGGTGTTCAGCTTTGCGTAAGGAATCATCTACGGTCTGTTCAATTTGCTCGCAGACGGAGAGGCGGGATTCGATTTCCATGACTACCTGTTTTTGTTCGTCAGGAGAGCAAAGTGGAAATGGATATTGGCATAACTTCTTACCATTAATGTTTGATTGATTTACACCATCAGTCTTTAGCTTGTTACCACATTGTCTGGCGATAGGACTGTTTAAATAGTAATTTAAATATCGAGAATTCACATATTCTTTATGCTTAATCCTGATTAAATACCCAGCAAAAATAGCAGGTTGCTCACCGTTATATATTGCCGTTTTCCCAACTAATACTGGGCTGTTTGTTCTGTTGAATAGAACATCTCCAGCATTTAAAACGTATTTGGCAATCTCATTGTCGTCATCAGTGTATACTAAATCAGACCACTTAAATTTACCGCTTTGAATGTTACCCATACGCAAAACTGGAATTTTTCCTATTTTTAACGATTTTTTTGAGGAGCCATATTCAACTCCATTCGATATTTCTCCAATAGTTGTCCAGCACCAATTATGCGGTAATAAAGGTAGGGCAATATCAATGCTGGAATTAAATGGTTTTACATCTACTTGTTGTTGAGTATTGCTGAGATTTTTTCTTATAGAATCTTTAATAAGCTTACCTTCAAAAGCATTTTTTAACACTGCTTGCCGATATATTCCTAGCTGCATTTTTATTTTTTGAAGTTCTTCAATTGAATTGTCAAGATCAGAGAACAGCTCATCAATCTTTGAAATAATAGCTTCTTGTTCAGAGATTAATGGCAGTGGTATTTTTGTAGCTAAAAAAGGGCCTTTCGTTATGTGGACCATACCTGAACCATGCGTTTTTGCGTATAAATCAGTTACAATATACTTCAATGCATAATATAAATATTTTTTATTAGCACTTCCATTAGGTTCCACTCGAAAAATGTGTTGATTCAGCCAAGCGTCTTTACCATGCCATATATGTGCACCAAGGGACGCCGACCATGCAAATAATAGATCGCCATAACGAACGAGAAATTTGTCTTCATGCAGTATAGATGAATAGTTATATGGTGCGCTATGGTCGTTAAGATTCTGAATTCTAATTATCGGAAGTCCTGATTCTTCCCATTCGCTCGGTTTAAATGCCCGTCCATTTATATAACTAGCGACATCCCTTAGAGTAACCATATTCCACCCTACTGGGAGATTTGCTTCATCCATTCAAATAACTCCTTATGCAACTAACGCAATATTTATCTCTTCCAGCAAAGCCTCATACTCCGCCCCGAACAACTGATAGAACCGCCCAAGGCCGCCCTTGCCGTCAAAAGGGGTATACTCCAGATCGTCTTTGGTAATCTGCATGGAGATTGCCACATGATCGCGAATGTCCCGCAGCCAATCCATCTGCTCGTCGCTAAAATGCACGTTACCGGCGTTCTTGGCAAATATCCAGCTTTGGAACTTAACGGCAGTTTCAGCCGAGAAGGAAGCCAGCTCGCTGGTCTGCCCCAGCTCAAAACGAATGAGGGCGACAATATCGGCCAGCTTGTTGACCACGCTCTTTTCCCGCACCTTTTCGTTCCGCTTTAGGACATAGGCGTTCCACAGCACTGAGTTGGTCAGGCGGTAGGGTGGTTTTTGCAGAGCTTCATAAAGCTCGTTGACCATATCCAGTGTCAGCGGGCGGGTGCGATAGCTCTGGTTGTAAATGATGCTCAACGCATCAATTTCATCCTTATTGTCCTCAATAAATTGGCGGAAGGTCTGGATTGCCTTTTCCGCCTTGACCTCGTGGTCAACATCCCAACCGGCAAACTCCAGATGGTCAATATTTACATGGTCGATCACTTGGTCGTGGTTTTTCCGGGCGTTCTCCAGAAAGTCACGCAGCTTGGGCGAATAGAACGGCTCCGACGCCAGATCGGCAAGCTCCGCCTGTACCGCTTCCGCCTGTTCCTCCGTCGGGTCGGTTCCTTCCGGCAGATCGTATTTTTTCGCGGCTTTTTCAAAGATAATATCTTCATCAAAAGCATTCAGCAAATCCCGAGCAATGTTGATTAACGGCTTTCCGCAAAGCGCCGCCGCTTCTTCTTTCTCTTGTTCGGTTAATACCTTATCCAGCTTGATGATGCGGCCGGCCAGGGTGGTCAGGGTATCGTCATCCCTTGCCCCCATGACCACGCTCAACATCAAATCCTTAAACTTGATATTGGGCTTACGCTCCAATGGCCTGGAATCCGTCTTTAACGATTTGGTGACGCCCACAGCATCCACAATAACAAAACCGGTTTTGCGCTCGGTGACAGAGGGCGACACATCATGCAGCCCTTCATAGTCCAAGGTGCGGGTTCCCCGCCCCTTCATCTGCTCAAAATAGTTGCGGCTGCGCACGTCCCTCATGAATAGCAGACATTCAATCGGCTTTACATCGGTTCCGGTAGCAATCATGTCAACAGTGACTGCGATTCTGGGATTAAAGTCGTTGCGGAAGGAAGTCAGTACGCTTTTGGGGTCTTTGGCACTGTATGTAATCTTTTTGCAGAAGTCGTTTCCTTCGCCAAATTCCTCCCGAATGATATTGATGATATCATCGGCGTGGCTGTCGGTCTTGGCGAACACCAGTGTTTTGGGGACTTCCTCACGATTGGGGAATATCTCGGTCAGAATCTTTTCCTTAAACGCACGGATAATATGGCGAATCTGGGATGGGTTTACAACATCCTTGTCCAATCTGGCGGAGGTATAGTTCAAATCTTCGTCAAGCTGTTCCCAACGCTTGCGGCGGGACAGGCGGTTGCGCTTCTCTACAAGCTGCTTAACAATGAAGCCGCCCTTCTTGGTGATGTCCGTCTCAATCAGATAGACGTCACCGCCGACGTTGACATCATCTAAGACGGCTTGCTCATGGGAATACTCACTGACAATGTTCTCGTGGAAGAAGCCAAATGTGCGCTTATCCGGGGTTGCGGTTAAGCCAATCAAGAAAGCGTCAAAATAGTCGAGTACCTGCTGCCAGATGTTGTAAATTGACCGATGGCATTCGTCAATGATAATGAAGTCAAAGAATTCTATGGGGTATTTGGGATTGTACACGACCTCTTTCGGTTTGCCCTGTACATTCACTTCATTGAGTGATGTTTCCTCAACCGAATCATCCATCTCCTCACCGCGAAGAATGGAATACATTCGTTGTATCGTGCTGATGCATACCTCCGTATCATCGGGTATATAGGATTTTTTCAGTCTGGTAACATTGTAAAGCTCCGGGAATACCCGTGCATCATCGTTGGGTTTGTATGCGCGGAATTCTTCCTCGGCCTGCTCTCCAAGGTTTTTGGTATCCACAAGAAACAGAATCCGTCTTGCTTTTGTAAACTTCAACAGACGGTATGTTGATGTGATTGCGGCATAGGTCTTTCCGGCCCCGGTTGCCATTTGAATTAGTGCACGGGGTTTGTTTTTAGCAAACGATTCTTCCAGGTTGCAGATCGCATTTGTCTGGCAATTACGGAAGCCTTTGGGGTCAAACTCCGGAAATTGCTTCAACCTATTCCGTAGGGTATCATCCGCATTCATCCAGGCAAGCAGCGTTTCCGGGCGATGGAATGAAAACACCTCTCTGGAGCGGGCCTTTTCATCATGGTAGTCAATGAAGTATGTCAGTACGTCCGTCGCCTCATAGGCAAAACGAATATCCGGAATGGCAGTCATGTTTTTTAGACCACTTTCCGCATACCGCTTGGATTGGTCGGCAACGGTGGTTAGATTCATTCCCTTATCAGATGCTTTCGCCTCAATAACCCCTACAGGGATGCGATTAATAAAAAGCAGATAATCGACCGGCCCGCTTTTTGTCTGAAATTCACGCACCGCGACACCAAGTGAGGCAGCGGGATTAAAACTGGTTTTCATGTCTTGCAGGACATACCCCGCATCCAACAGTTTTTTATCTATAGCTTTGCGAGCCTTTGCCTCTGGTGTCATGCGAATCACCTCGGTGTTATATGAAATGGCATCTATGAATTTACTATCCTATTATACTATTTGTGACAATTAAAGACAAGTAAAACGCCACTCAGCAATCATAATGAATGCTTTTCGTATTTGCCGCATCCTCTTTTATATATTCTGAACATGACACTATAGCAATCCCCTATCATGACGTGGGATTCATTTGTTTTGAGGAGATATGGAAATAGTAATCGTGGGGCGGCTCACTAATGGCATTACAAACAATGAAATTTTTATAAAGAAGCTATAATAAATGGAAATAATAACCGATCACTTTAACAATTCCCTGCACTATGACAGGCTACGCACACTTGCGGTTGAATATTCCATATCTACTGATGTACTTATCGATTTGGCTGTGAAGCGGCTACTTGACGATGTTGAGCTCCTCCGGAATCTCCGATCTGGCAAAATAGAATTAGAATGAACTTAGTCTGACTTTAGCATTTACACAGTTCTTTACGCACCATCCATTTTCTCATTTTCAAGGTGGGAGAAGATCGTTCGCAACACATCAATCGCAAGTTGCTTACGGTACAAAGGCTGACCATCGGTAATCTGTTTAAATTCTTC
>Ga0153996_1000564_pt1 | contig 16712 bp, 14 predicted proteins | sample TSNC080MetaG_FD_104728 | JGI IMG/M metagenome (GOLD analysis project Ga0153996, IMG submission 104728) | Attine ant fungus gardens microbial communities from North Carolina, USA - TSNC080 MetaG | ecosystem: Host-associated > Fungi > Mycelium > Unclassified | place: USA: North Carolina, Lumber...
AATGCTGAGATATGTACCCGGGTCAGGAAGCTTCTGAGCGGACGGAAGCGGGATTATGTGTTAGTCACGTTTGCGGAAGGAGCCTACCAGATGTTTGAAGCGGCTGAATATGTCAGAAAAGAACTGCATGCAAATGTTAAGTGTAATCTGATCGGTTATTCGCAGCGCGGTGGTGTGCCGACGGCAACCGACCGTCTGCGGGCAGCGGGATTTGCCGATCGGGCACTCAGAGCCATCGACGACGGGACTGTAAATAAGTACGTAGTATATAAGTACGGTGGTTTTGATTACATGGATATCACCTGTGCCTCTAAGAAAAAAGAGTTTGACTGGTTTCGCTTATAACGGTATGATAATAAATGAACAATATAACAAAAAAAGTGAAGACGATAGGCTTAAAAAAGATAACTTAGGGAGGGTGTATGCTCGCAGAAGAAAGACAAAAAGTAATTTGTGAGATGGTGAACAAGAAAAAGGCGGTGCGGGTTTCGGATCTGAGTAAACAGCTTAACATAACCGAAGCCACGGTAAGGCGTGATCTGGATGAACTGCAGAATGAGAAGAAGCTGCGGCGCACCCACGGCGGGGCGGTAGCGCTTTATCCGGCTGGGAATGAATATGTGATCAGTGAACTGGCGGTAGAAAATATCGAGGAAAAGCGCCGGATTGCCCAAAAAGCCTATGAGTTCATCGATGACTATGATGCATTGATGTTTGACGGCTCCAGCACGGTTTTGGAGTTGTCCAGAGCCCTTGCTGCCGGTCAGCGAAAAGGGATCATCGTTGTTACCAATGCTCTGAGTGTAGCCAGTGTGCTGGCGGTGAAAAAGGATATATCGGTTATCCAGATTGGCGGTGAAGTGCGGTATCATATCAATTCCACCGTAGGAAAGATCGCTGAACGCACCCTGCGGGATATGCGGGTGGATAAGACCTTTATCGGGATTAACGGAATTGATGTCGAATTCGGCTATTCTATAACAAACTTTGATGAGGCGGCGGTAAAAAAGGAGATGCTGTACAATGCCAAGCAGAGCTTTGTTTTGGCCGACTCATCGAAGTTTGGCAAAAGTTTTCTGGCTAAAGTAGCTGAACCGGAAGGTCAAATCGACTACGTGATCACGGATGTTAAAAATGAAGATTATGATTATGACCGGATGGAAGAGACGGTTCATATGGTATATGCGGATTAATACGATAATATATTGCGGCATCAGGGCGATGTGAGGAGGAGCAGAAAGCGGTAACCTCGTTTTCTGCTATCTTTTTAGCTCTATTACCAAACAAAAACGATAAAAAAGATACAAAAACAAACAATCATTAGTATGGAGCGAAGAATATGAAAATGAATAAAATCATTAATGAATCAGATGATATGATCCAGGATATGCTGGAAGGCTATCTTTATCTGTATGCAGATTTGTATGAACGCGTGCCGGGGACATTAGGGGGGATGATCAAGAAACAGCCGCAGAAAAAGGTATCGGTACTGATTGGCGGCGGCGGCGGAAATGAACCGTGGTGCCTGGGATACGTCGGACAGGGGCTGGCTGATGGGATGGTCAGCGGCAACGTCTATACGGCGCCGCCGGCTAAAGCTATCCTGGACGTCAGTAAAGCGGTTTACAATCAAAAAGGAATCCTGTATGTGGGTACGAACCATATGGGCGATGTACTCAATTTCGAATTAGTCGGAGAACTGGCGGAGCTGGATAACATTCATACGAAATGCGTATTTGTAAACGATGATATCGCCAGTGATCCGGAAGACAAGGAAAACCGCCGCGGAATCGCCGGTATTGCGCTGGCGGTGAAAATTGCCGGTGCAGCTTCGGAATTGGGCATGAATCTGTCGGAAACCGCACGCATTACACAAAAGGCAATCGCCGGTATCCGGACCTTAAGCGTTACGACTTCGCCGGGGTACATGCCGGCCAACGGTAAGCCGATGTGCCGGATGGATGAGGGTATGATTGAATACGGGATGGGCTTTAACGGTGAACCGGGAATTAAGAGGGAACAGCTTAAAAGTGCCCGGCATATTGTTACGACGATGATGGATATGCTGGTGAAAGATCTGGGAGGTAGCGACGGCCGGCCGCTGGGAATCCTGCTGAACGGGTTTGGTTTTACAACCATCCTTGAGCTGTATATCGTAATGAAAGAAATAAAGGATTACGCCGTACGTCATAAACTCAACGTATACCATGCTGATATGAAAAATATTTTCTGTCCGCAGGGAACCGGTGGATTTTCCATATCGCTGATTAAACTGGATGATGAATTGAAACCATATTACGACTACCGGGCGGAATCTCCGCTTTATAAGCGGGAGCAGCTTTAGGGAGGGGGAAGATATATGAATGCGGCACAGACGAGAGATATGTTTCTGCATGTTGCAGAAGTGATGATAGAGAGCGAAGAATTTCTGACCGAAATCGATAATAAAATCGGTGACGGTGATCACGGTATCGGTATGGCCATCGGATTTAAGGGGGTTAAAAAGGAATTGCAGGGGAAGGAATTTCGATATGTTAATGAGGTGTTACACTGCATCGGGATGACCATGCTCTGCGTCATGGGCGGAGCATCCGGTGTGCTGTTCGGAACGGTGTTTGTCAGCGGTATTGTGGGTTACGAGAATAAGGAGGTATTTTCCCTGGAGGACTTTGGACAGGTCTTTGTCAAATCTCTGGAAATGCTGAAAAAGCGGGGGAAAGCGAAAGTTGGGGATAAAACGATGATCGATGCGTTAGAGCCGGCATCTTATGCTCTCGCGGAAGGAGCGAAGTGGGGATATGATATCAAGGAAGGTTTTTCCTACGCAGCAGCAGAGGCAAAGCGTGGAATGGAGTATACCAAGACTTGCCGGGCGCGTTTTGGCCGGGCCAAATACTACGGTGATGACGCGATTGGCCTGCAGGATGCGGGGGCAACATCGGTAAGTATTATATTTGATGCAATGGCCGAATGGGTCGGGAGAAACTGAGGAGGATATTCAAATGATTGGGACAATTACATTAAATCCGTGTGTTGATAAGACGCTTGTGATACAAGGATTTACTTATGGAGGAATGAATCGGGTGAGCAGCCAGCGTACCGATGTTTCGGGAAAAGGCATCAATGTTTCAATGGTTCTGACACAATTAGATGTTCCGGTCCGGACGCTGGGGATCAGCTTTAAAAAAGGTGCCCGGATGATGGAGGAAAGCCTGAACGAGGCGGGAATCCGGTACGAGTCGGTGATGGTGAATGGCCGGCTTCGCGAGAATATGAAAGTAATGGATGAAGAAACTGCCGTTACCACTGAGCTTAACCAAAAGGGGGATTTTGTCAGCGAAGAAAAACTGACCGAGTTTGAGGAATTGCTGGAGGATTGTCTAAAAGAGTTGGATATTCTGGTAATCACGGGAAGTGTCCCGGAAGGGGTTGATACCGATTATTACTGCCGGCTGGTGAAAAAAGCGAATGAGAAAGGCGTCAAAACGGTCTTGGATGCGGAGGGTGAATTTCTGCTCAAAGGTCTGAAGGCAAAGCCTTATCTAATTAAGCCTAACCTCTTTGAATTTGAAACTGCTTTTGGTCTGCGGACACGGGAGGTGAAAGACATTCTGGTAATCTGCCGCCGGATTATCGCCGGCGGAGTAAACGTGGTCTGCTTATCGATGGGGGATGAAGGTGCGATGATCGTCGATAAAGATGAGGCGTATCTGTGCAGGCCGACCCCGATAGATGTAAAGAGTACGCAGGGAGCCGGAGATTCTTTAGTGGCAGGGATGTGTATAGCGCTGGAAAAAGCCCTGCCGATTTCAGAAATGCTCCGGTATGGAGTTGCTGCTGCACAGGGATCATTGGTGCGGGAAGGCACGCTTCTTTGTACGCAGGAAGGATTTACAGAATTTGAGAAGATTATTAAAGTTGAGAAAATCTGGTAGCCGGGACGCTGCGGCTGTTCTCGCCAGATTGTATCTATCCCTCTTTTCAGCGTCCTCTTTTTTGCGTCCCCTTTACATCCGCATAACTGTATCTGATATCGGCTTGCGCAGATTATCGTGACGGTCCGGGGACATGGCAGGGGTTTGTTTTTCTTCATTTGCATGGCCTACCAGCATGATATTTACCGGAACCAGATTATCGGGGAGCGAAAACTCTTCGCGGATAACAACAGGGTCGAACCAGCAGATCCAAAGACTGCCCAGTCCCAATTCAGTGGCCTGCAGCATCATGTGAGTGGTAACGATGCTGGCATCGATATCGGAAATGTTTTTGCCATCGTAGGGGCGAACCCAGGCTTCGCTGGTGTCAGCACAAACCAGTATTGCAATTGGTGCATCATAAGTGCGTGCAGCCTTCTTTATTTTTGCCAGCGCTTCGTCGCTCTGTGCGACGATCAGCCGCTGCGGCTGTGCATTTTTGCCGGTAGGAGCTACACGGCCGGCTTCGAGGATTAATTCCAGTTCGTCGGGAGAAACTTTTTCATCAGTATATTTGCGTACGCTGTAACGCTTTTTAGCTAATTCTAATAATTTCATGTTCTATGTGTCCTTTCTTTGATGCAGGGTTAGTTGTCTATAGATTTATTTTATCAATTTTTTCCAAAATATCAAGTGGTTCCTTTGGGTCTTGACAGAATCGTGATAATTGCATATACTAAATGCAGTTAAAAAAGAAAGCGGGATGTGTGTTTGTTAATTGTATCTATGATGGAAAATCGTTAACTTAAAAGCTGGTACCATGAATGATTCGGGGCGATCCGGATGTATTTTTCGTGTACCATCATCCATGATAGATATTACCCATCGGTTAAATAGAGAACCTGTGAAGTGATTCGTTCGTGGATGCTTGACAGGTTTTATTTTGTCGATTTTCCATCATTCTCATGAACTGTAATATTTTGAATGATAAAAGGAGATACAATAACTATGAAACAGACATTTGAACTATTAGGATATAATCAAATATTAAAACAGTTAAGCGGCCATGCGAACACACTGCAGGCAAAAGCTCAGATTGCCGGTTTAGAGCCATTACTGGATGAGGCGCCGCTTAGGAAACAGTTAAAAGAGACGACACAGGCCAAAGAGCTGCTGGAAGACTTGGGCAATCCGCCGATACCGCTGATGGAACGGGCAGAAGAACTGCTCGATAAGGCAGTGTTGGGTGAACTTCTGCAGCCGGATGAAATTGAACAGCTCGGTCATTTTCAGGTGGCTGTCAAACGGATGAAGTCTTACCTGGAAGCAGGGCGTGATAAAGGAAATGGCCTGGCCTTTTACTGTGAGAATTTAGACTATAACCAGGAACTGCTGGAAGCGATTGAACGGAAAATCCGCAGCGGCCGGATCGATGACTATGCATCCAATGCTTTGGGTGATATCAGACGCAGACTCAAGGTGCTTGATGAGAAGGTTAAGACAAAAGCAGAAAGTATCCTGCGGGCCAATAAAGCTTATGCTGCTGATAATTTTGTCGTCAGCCGCAGCGGCAGAATATGCATTCCGGTAAAAGCTGCCTTTAAGAAAAAAGTATCCGGTAGTGTGATAGATCAATCTTCCACCGGTGCGACTATATTTATAGAACCGGAAGGGGTCGCCCGGCTTCGTGATGAATATGAGTTATATAAGATTGAAGAAGATAGCGAGGAGCGGAGAATTTTATATGAACTTCTGGATATGATCGCTTCGGATGAGAGTTGTATGAGGGAGAATATCCGGGTAATCGTAAAACTAGATTTTATCTTTGCCAAAGCCAAGATGAGCGCGGAAATGAATGCTGTCCCACCGGCGATAAATTTAAACCGCTATATCGATATCAAACAGGGGCGGCATCCACTGCTGGCAGCAGAAGAATGTGTACCGCTGGATTTCCGTATTGGAAACGGTATTCATGGGATTATTATCACTGGTCCCAATACCGGCGGTAAAACGGTAGCGATTAAAACGGTCGGTTTACTGAGTATGATGGCCTGCTCCGGCCTGCATGTACCATGTGAGGCGGCGGAAATAGCGATGAACGGACAGATTTTATGTGATATCGGCGATGGTCAGGATATCTCCGATAATCTATCGACTTTTTCCTCGCATATTAGTAATATTATACGGATTTTGAAGCGGGTGAATGATGAAAGTCTGGTTATTTTAGATGAATTGGGCTCAGGTACCGATCCGGCGGAAGGAATGGGAATAGCTATTGCCATTCTGGAACAGCTGCGGAATAGCGGCTGCCTGTTTGTGGTTACAACCCACTATCCTGAGGTAAAGGAATATGCAGGACGTCACGCTGAACTGCTGAATGCGCGTATGGCCTTTGACCGGGAGAGCCTGAAGCCGCTGTACCGCCTGGAAATCGGTAAAGCTGGTGACAGCTGTGCGATCTACATTGCCAAACGACTGGGGGTACCAAATGAAATGCTTAAGATGGCAGCGGACGAAGCTTATGGAGCGGCGGCCGGTGAAGTGACCAAAGAATTGAAACTCGATCAGGATGATGGGGGATTAGTGAAGGAAAAAGGACTGCGTGTGCGAAAAAACAAACCGGTTAAACGGGGAGCAGTCCATGGTCATGAGTTTACCAGAGGTGACAGCGTTATGGTGCAGCCGGAAGGAAAGACAGGAATTGTAGCAGAACCGGCGGATCCGGCCGGGAATGTTTTGGTGCAGATTAAAAAAGAAAAAGTTCTGGTTAATCACAAGCGGCTGAAACTGCAGGTGGCAGCTACGGAATTATATCCGGAGGATTATGATTTTTCGGTGGTATTTGATTCGGTGGAAGAACGGAAGAAGCGGCATCAGATGTCCCGCAAATATCAGAAAGACATGGTTTTATATACGCCTGAGTAATCGTAATAGGGTGGTCATAATGGTTCGCGGCCGCCCTGGATTTTTATCGGATGACATTGAAATATTCACTTTCATCAGTAGTTTTTCAAAAAACACTTGACTGTAAACGGGGTTTATAGTGTTCAATCAGCTTATCAGGAGGACCAGATGAAGATAAAAGATGTAGAAGAGCGTGTTGAAATCCCACGGGCCAGTATCCGTTATTATGAAAGAGAGGGGCTGCTGGTAACCGGGAGGAATCCTGCGAACGGATACCGGGAATACTCGGAGGAGAATGTGGAATGCTTAGAGCGAATTATCTTCCTGCGTAAGCTGGGAATATCGATTGAAGATATCCGGTGCTTTCAAAAAGGTGATGTTGCGCTGTCGGAAATTTTGGAAAGCCGTAAAAAACAAATTGTCGGCGAAAAGGAGGATCTGCAGCGGCAGACAGAATTAAGCGAGATATTGTTAAAAGAGAAGGAGATGGAGTTTTCGTCTCTGAAAATTTCCTTATATGGACAAACGGCAGGTGACCGAATTGGTCCTGAGATACTGGGCAATCCGGTAAGTGCTTTTACTGCTTTGAAAGAAGCCGGATTGATATGGGGAATAATAATTATTTCGTTTCTTTTGGCGGTTTTGTCTTTACTATTTCTGCCGGAAAAGATACCGGTTGATTTTGTCGACGATTTAGTCAGATATGAAGCAGGAAAATGGGTGATGTTCCTGTTTCCGCTGGCGGGAATTTTAGGTGCGGTATTCCTGAAAACGATGGTTTTGAATTGGCTCCATCAGCAAGCACCGATGATGATGTCTTACGGGGAAGAAATTGCTGATTATCTGGGTATTTGGTTTGTATCGTCATTATGCGGTTATCAACTCCTGATTATTATATTTACCGGCGGATACTATATTAATATTGAATTGGTGTGGGAGGTACTAAATATTGTATTTTTAGTAATTGGTGCATTCCTGCTCTTTTTGCGGTACCGCCGAGGCAAAGCGGGGAGGTATACATGGAAACACTAGTGATAGCAGGTGCTGTTATTGTTTTAGCGATTGCGGCAGCAGTCGTGCTTGGCTGGGATCGCCGCGGCAGAGAGCGCAGAGTGAAACGTCATATGCGGGATATGTACGGTGCTGTTCCCAAAAAGCAGGAACGTCATTACGACTACATTTCGATTTACTGGAACGAGGTTAAAGACCATATTCCTGAGGATGAAAAAATCGATGATATTACATGGAATGATTTAGAGATGGATAAGATATATGAACGGATCAGTAACGGCAATTCTTTTGTCGGTGAGCAGATATTATTTGCCCGGCTTCATCAGCTGCCGAAAGAACGAGGGCATCTTGGCGGGCTGGAAAAGAAGGTTCAGTGGCTGGATGAGAACGAAGAGCAGCGCATCAAAGTACAGTACTCTTTGTGGAACCTGGGAAAGCACGATGTAAATTATTATGTTCCGATGTTTTTTAGCAATCTCGCAGAACAGAAGATTTCAAACGTCTGGATCTATCGCCTGCTGCAGTGCTCGATGATTACGCTTATCATTGCAGGGATTATCTTTCGGGGACCTTTGGCGGCAGCTGCGGGAATCAGTTTTCTGGCGAACGTCACCCTTTATACTTTTATGAAGATAAAATACGAGGTGTATCTGGAATCAATTGCTGTAATTGTGGGAGTGATCCGTTTTTGCAGCGGTTTAGCTAAAGACGATAGTTTTCCGCAAGAGCTAATCCCTGACAAAGTTGAAAGAGCTGTCAAGCTGCTGGCACCGGTTACACGCCGGGCACTTCTCCTCCAGCAGAAGAAGCAGGCGGTTGAAAACGGTGATGTTTTGGGGATGATTCAGGATTATCTTATCGGTTCGACGCTGTGGGACTTTATTCAGTATGATAAAATTATACGTGGATTGGAATGCTATAAAAAAGAATTTATGTCTGTTTATAATTTTGCCGGTGAAATTGATACGGCGATTGCGGTAGGTTCTTTCCGCCGAAGTGTGCCGGGTTATTGCTTACCGGAATTTGCAGAAGGAAAGAAGCTTAAGATGGAGAATATATATCATCCATTGATAGCTGATCCGGTGAAAAATTCCCTGTATATGGAACGTAATCTGATCCTCACCGGGTCTAATGCATCAGGTAAATCTACTTTCATCAAAGCGGCGGCAATCAATATTATTTTAGCATCCGGCGTTCATACCTGTCTGGCAGATCAAATGCAGATTCCGGAGGCCCGCGTGATTACATCTATGTCGATGCGGGATGATGTGGTCGGTGGTGAGAGCTATTTTATCACTGAGATCAAGTATCTGAAACGAATCGTGGAAGAGAGTGATAAAGGGCGGCTTGCCATCTGCATGATTGATGAGATTTTGCGCGGTACAAATACCAGAGAACGAATTGCGGCATCGGAGGCAGTGCTGCGGTATCTGAACCGGAAGAATTGCCTGGTGATGGTGGCCACCCATGATCTTGAACTGACGAAAAGGTTTTCGACAGACTGCGATATGTATTATTTTTCCGAAAGGCTGGGAGATGAAGATGTTAGCTTCGATTATATGATCAAGGATGGCGTAAGTGATTCCAGTAATGCGATTGATCTTCTGGAGTTTGTAGAGTTTCCGGCGGAAGTGGTGAGGGAAGCGAGAGGCTTGGTGAAAAAGGGATAATTTGTAAATTTATAAGTAAAATAGATTGCGCTGCTAACATAGAATACTTATAATAAAATCAAAACAGCCATAAAAAAGAAAGAAGGAACATTTATGAAGACAATAATTGTTTACTATTCATTAGAAGGGAATACCAAATTTGCAGCGCAGGAGATAGCTGTGCAGCTAGAGGCGGAAACATTGCAGGTAGAACCGGTGACGGCATATCCGACAGGAAAAATCGGAAAATATTTCTGGGGTGGAAAGGATGTGCTTGTCGGAACTCATCCATCGCTGAAACCATATAAATTCCGGGCGGATGATTATGATGCGATCATTATCGGCACGCCGATTTGGGCCGGCGGCTGTACTCCACCCATCCGGACATTTATCGCTGAGAACGATTTAAACGGTAAAAAGATTGGATTGTTTGCATGCAGCGGCAGCGGAAACGCTGAAAAATGTTTCGAAAAAATGAAAAAAGATATTGGTATTCAAGAAAACGTTCCAACGATCAGTTTACGTAATCCAGCTAAAAGCCTATCATCAAGTGATCAGCAGCGGATAGATAACTTCTGCAAGAAATTTTCTTAGAAGATAAAAAATATGCAAAAAGTTCTTGACAGATCAATCCGTCCATGTATATAATACAGGACATAAACCAAAAGCAATGAAGAGAAGAGTAGATAATGAGCTATGTCACAGAGAGCTTCGAATGGTGGGAAGAAGCACAGAATGCGTTATTGAACATGGTCTCGGAGCTGCGCACCGACTGCGACAAACCGTATAGGCTGCGACGGGCACACCCGTTATAGTGTCAGGGTATAAGTATATTAATATAAAGTACCCGTTGAGGTCTGCACCGCGAGGTTCAGATAAATGAAGGTGGTACCACGAAGCTTACAAGCTCTCGTCCTTGAACAACATTCAGGGATGGGGGCTTATTTTTTGCGCGTAAGCAATGAGCAGTGCGCTCCCCGGGAGAAAAGGATGGGCTGCTTGCAGACCGCTCCATTTCTCCCGGGGAGCATAGGGCGAAAGCCCGCGAACGAGGAAACGCAAAGCGTTTTCGAGTTGCTGCACTGCGGACTCCCGTGCATCACTATTACCTCCCCCCCCCGATTATTATCAAAAGAAAAATAAAAAGGAGGAAGATCATTCATGTCTTCAACCGTAGAACTAAAAAATCTGACCAAAATATTTTCCAGCCGGGACGACCAGCTAACCGCACTCAAGAATATCGATCTAGCTGTAGAACAAGGCGACATCTACGGCATCATAGGAATGAGCGGCGCAGGCAAATCAACGCTAATCCGCTGCATCAACTTCTTAGAGCAGCCAACCGAAGGAACCGTCCTCGTAGACGGATGCGATCTCAGTGAACTCGATGAAAAAGGACTCCGCAAAGTCCGCCGGGATATCGCAATGATCTTTCAGAACTTCAATCTATTGATGCAGCGAACCGTTCTCGACAACGTATGCTTTCCGCTGGAAATCACCGGCATGAAGAAAAAAGACGCCCGCAAGCGGGCCATGGAGTTATTAGAAATCGTAGGTCTAAAAGGAAAAGCCAAAGCCTATCCGGCCCAATTATCAGGAGGACAAAAACAACGAACAGCGATCGCCCGTGCATTAGCCGGTGATCCCAAGATACTCCTCTGTGACGAGGCGACCAGCGCACTGGACCCGACGACAACCCAGTCAATCCTGGAACTGTTGGAAGACATCAACCATAAATTTGGCATCACCATCATACTGATCACACATGAGATGTCGGTAATCCGGCAGATATGTTCTCATGTCGCAGTTATAGAAGAAGGATCATTAGTAGAGCAGGGCGAAGTAGAGAAAGTATTCAGCAATCCGCAGACCAATATCGCCCGTCAATTATTCGGAGAGAAAGGGGGGAAAGAGAGTGGAAGTTAATCAATTGATCCAGATGCTGGTAAAAGAAAGCGGAAACACTCTTTATATGACGCTGGCATCTACCGTATTTTCTTACTTATTCGGAATCCCGCTCGGAATTGCGCTGGTGACGACGGTCAAAGGAGGATTGACGCCGGCACCGTTTCTAAATAAATGCTTAAACTTCATCACCAATATAGTCCGTTCGGTACCGTTCCTGATTCTGCTGATCGCTATCATTCCTTTTACTAAATTGGTGGCTGGGAAAAGCTATGGTCCGACGGCAACGGTCGTACCTTTAGTGGTAGCGGCGATACCGTTTATCGCACGAATGGTAGAATCATCCATTTTAGAAGTAGATGCGGGAGTGATCGAGGCGGCGCAGAGTATGGGGGCCTCCCCCATGCAGATTATATGTAAGGTGTTAATACCGGAAGCCAAAACCTCTTTGATCAACGGAGCAACCATTGCTCTGGCAACCATATTAGGCTATTCCGCTATGGCCGGTGCGGTCGGCGGCGGAGGATTAGGCGATGTAGCCATCCGATACGGCTACTACCGCTATCAGACCGATATTATGATAATAACAGTAATATTACTGATTATTTACGTGCAGGTTTTACAAGGTATCGGAACCAGAATAGCACGTGCAACCGACAAACGAGTTCGAGAATAAAAGAAAAAGGAGAATAGTATTATGAAAAAGTTTAACATCAAAAAAGGAATCGCGGTATTTACTGTAATTACAGCACTGACAGCCGGGCTGGCAGGATGCGGCAGCAATGCCAACACAGCCGAAACAGCGCAGACCGCCGCAACAACTGAAACCACAGAGACACAGGAAACAGAAGAAACAAAGGTACTGAAAGTAGCGGCGACATCAGTGCCCCATGCCGAGATCTTAGAAGAGGCTAAAAGTCTATTGGAGCAGGAAGGATACACATTAGAAATTACTGAATTCCAGGATTATGTTCAGCCTAATAATGTAGTGGAAGACGGCGATTATATTGCTAATTATTTTCAGCACGCCCCCTATCTTGACGACTTCAATGCCGAGAATGGAACCCACCTGGTAGCTGCTGCAATCATTCATTATGAGCCATTTGGTATTTACCCAGGCGTTTCTGATTCGCTTGAGGATATCGAAGACGGAGCGAAGATCGCAGTTCCCAACGATACGACCAATGAAGCCAGAGCCTTACTGCTGCTGCAGGATAACGGCATTATCACCTTAAAAGAAGGTGCCGGTCTGAGTGCTACCATCAATGATATTGAAGAAAACCCTCACAATGTTGAACTTGTCGAGCTGGAAGCGGCTCAGGTACCGCGGGTTGTCGGCGAGGTGGATTTTGTTGTCCTGAATGGCAACTATGCTCTGGAAGCTGGTTTTAATGTGGCTAATGATGCAATAGCGGCAGAGACAGCCGATTCGGAAGCGGCTCAGACTTATGCAAACATAATCTGCGTGAGAGAAGGAAATGAAAATAATGCAGCTGTTCAAGCCTTGATCAATGTATTGCAGGGTGATCATATCAAGCAGTTTATAGAAGAAAAATATGAAGGTGCAGTAGTGCCGATTTCATAAATATGATAAGAATAATTTACATGATCAAGGGTCTGCTGTACGGGTGCAGCAGACCCTTGATTAATATTTGCCGGCTGACGCCAGAGGAAGACCTATGCTGACCGAAGGAAAAATGATTTTACGAACGGCGACTTTTATCACCCAAATGAAACTATAACCAGTCTTCTAACAGCGTTTTCAGTTCTGCGATAGAAGACATTATACTATCCGGCTTAAGGTTGTCCAAAGACTCGACGTCAGCATGCTCATCCCAGGCGGCTGAGATAATCGGGAGGTTTACGTTTCTGGCCGCCGCAATATCACCGGGATTGTCGCCGATATAAACAGCTTCACAAGGCTTCAGATGTAATTGCTTCAGCACCGATCTTATACCTTCAGGCTTGTTTGGACCGAAGGGACTGCCAGTCTCTATGGCATCAAAACAGTGCAGCATATCGAAAACTTCTAATGTGGTATCCAGTGAGGCGCGGGCCTTACCGGTGACTAGTGCCAAATGTTTTCCCCTTGCCCTGATCAGATCAAACACGTCGCGGATACCTTCAAAAGGTTCCGATACCAGAGCGGAATGAAGCATCCGATACTGCAGCTGATATTCCTTTAACCCTTCTTCATAGTGATCAGGGATAAGCGTCCGAATCGTACCTTCTTCGGAAGGGCCGAAGGTGTCGATAATTTCCTTATCTGTTACGGTTATCCCGGCTGCTTTCTGAATGGAGTTTCGAAAAGCCGCTATACAGAGGGGCAAGGTATCTCCGATAGTTCCATCCATGTCAAAAATCACACATTTAATCAATTTATTTACCTTCCTTTCCAATCCATTATCGCTTCCTCATGCTGAGCAGCGGCGTATGCTGAAGCAGCTTGTATTCCCGCGGTGTCATCCCGGTCACTTTTTTGAATTGCCGGATAAAATAACTCTGAGAACAGAATTGCAGTACATAGGGGATCTCAGGACCGGACTTCCCTGCCTGTATCATTTTCTTGGCTTCCTGTATGCGCAGATTCAGTACATAATCGGTGAAGGACTGCCCGACTTCCCTCTTAAAAAGTTTGGCATAATAATCCTTAGTGTAATCTGTGCCCTGAACCAGGTCTTCCAACACAATCCGGCTGTGCAGGTTGGCGGTAATATATTCAATACCCTGACGGACGGGCAGTGAATATCCGATATTCTTCTTGCTTTCACCGACCAGTTCTGTATATTTATATATCAGCTTCAGCAGATACAGCAGGATTCGTTCAGGGTGCTTCATCCGGTCAATGGCCAGAATCGCTTCATCACTCATACTGTAGGACACTGCTTCGGGAGCGCCATTATACATGGCTACCCGGCAGACCAGGGTGATCGCCGAAACAGCCATATATTTGAAATGCTGCAGTTCATTTTTTGAGAGTTTGCCCACGGATATCTTCATTCCCGGCTTGGAGAGCAAGCTGCGATAGTGAGTTACCATTTCATCGGCATCGCCGGCAGCGACACGAGCCAGCACTTCCCGTTCCATTTCAAAAGGCGTCCTTGCCTGCCCGTCTTCGCGCTGCTGAAATAAAACATTTTCTCCATCGAAATCCAACAGATTGAAAATTCTCATAATTCCGCTGTCCATCTGCTCCATCTTTATCCTCCCTGACAGTTCCTAGTAAAAATGCATAAAAAACGCGTTAGAAATTCTCTCTTTTTATTGTATCATAAAAATCTGATTTCTGATATTTTGTGCTGAATTTTTATATATATAATTCTGGACGGTTGTTATCATGTATGCAGTGAATCACTGAATATATGAGGAGGAAACGTGAAATGTCGAAAAAGGAAGGATCTTATTATCTAAATGGATAAAAGAGCGGTCATAATTTAAAGGAGGATGGAAATGTCTACGAGAAAAGAGCGTAAAGCGGAAATAGTGAAAGAAGTAGAAGCCTGCCGGCAGGAGGAAAAGCAGAAAAAGGAAGCGATGGCGGATCTGCCGAAGGAACGAAAGCAGGCGGAGCGGAAGAAGCTTCGCGAGGAGCGAAAAGAAGCAAAGGCGCAGCGGCGGAAGGAAATCCGGCAGATGCCGAAGGATGAGAAAAAGGCGGCAAAGAAGCACGATAAGATGTTTCGGAAGATTAAAAACCGTCCGGTGAGAGCTGGTATCTGGGCAGCGGTATTGTGTGTACTGATGATTGCCGTGGTGAATTTGGCGCCGATCATTTCCAATGTGGCCGGTCTGTTTCAGATATCGTTGGAATCAAATACGCCGGAAGGCATACAGGCCAGAGAGAATGCTGCAGTTGTGGCAAAACAGGTGTCAGATGAAGGAATTGTTCTGCTGGAAAATGTGGAAGACTTACTTCCCCTGCAGGATGAAGCGCTGAATGTTTTCGGAACTTCCTCTTTTAATATAAAATACGGCGGTTCCGGTTCCGGGGCTTCTAATTCGGAGGCAACGGTTGATCTTTATACTGCATTTGATGAAGCCGGAATTTCCTATAACAAAGAGCTGTATGATTTTTATATAGATCAGGGGGCAGACTCCGGAAAAGGTGCTTCTACCGGGTTGATGCAGATTGTTTCTATGCTCGTTGGGAAAAGCCAAGATGAACCGGAAATCGATTATCTTACGGACGAGGTAATCAATGAAGCCCGGGAATATTCTTCGAATGCCTTGGTGGTACTGTCCAGCGCGGCTTCAGAAGCGGCAGATCTGGCAGCGGCAGAATTGAAACCCACGGAAAACAGCATGGATCTTCTGGCGAAGGTCTGTGAGAATTTTGATCATGTGGTGGTGGTCATCAATGCCGGTAATGCCATGCAGCTGGGCTTTCTGGAGGAATATGATTCGATCGGCGCAGTATTATGGATGGGGACACCAGGACCTTATGGCTGCCAGTCCCTGGCAGAGATACTTACCGGAACGGTAAATCCCTCCGGGCGGCTGGTGGATACATATGCTTATGATGTAACCAGTGCCCCGGCCAGCGTGACGCTGGGGGATTATGCCTATGATAATGTCAAAGGAATGCACTTCCTGAATTACAATGAGGGAATCTATGTCGGATACCGGTTTTATGAGTCCTATTTTCTGAAGGATGAAGCCGGTTACCGGCAGGCGGTGCAGTATCCTTTCGGATATGGGCTGAGCTATACGGAATTTGACTGGGAGGCAGGAGATCTCCGGGAGGACGGGGAGACGATCCGGCTGGAAGTCAAAGTAACTAATGAGGGAGAGCAGGCCGGTAAGGAAGTGGTGCAGGCTTATTACAGCGCTCCTTATACCGAGGGGGGAATCGAAAAGTCAGCCATTGAACTGGCAGCGTATTCCAAAACCGGAATTCTGCAGCCAGGTGAAAGTGAAACGGTTGCAATGGAATTTGCAGTGAGGAGCATGGCATCCTATGACATGGACGGTGAAGAGGCCTATGTACTGGAAGCCGGAACTTATCAGATCCAGGTGGGCCGGAATGTCCATGAGCCGGCAGAGAGCTGGGCGTATGAAGTGGAAACTCCTCTGGTCTATGAGACGGATGAAGTAACCGGTACGGAACTGGTTAACCGCTTTGATTATGCAGAGGGTGACCTGACTTACCTATCCCGCAGTGACTGGGATGGTACCTATCCCGATGCCGCCGATATCAGTCGTACGGCATCTGCAGATGCGGCAGCAGGGTTTGCGGCATCTCCGGAAAAGGCAGAGGGTGAACTTCCGGTTATGGGAGCCGACAACGGTATTATGCTGGCTGATTTAAAGGGACTTGATTATGATGACC
>Ga0153996_1000565_pt1 | contig 16693 bp, 15 predicted proteins | sample TSNC080MetaG_FD_104728 | JGI IMG/M metagenome (GOLD analysis project Ga0153996, IMG submission 104728) | Attine ant fungus gardens microbial communities from North Carolina, USA - TSNC080 MetaG | ecosystem: Host-associated > Fungi > Mycelium > Unclassified | place: USA: North Carolina, Lumber...
CGGCACCAGGCAAACGTAAAAGTAAGGATGAAAAAGTCACGGATATGCTGTATGCATGCTACGATGCGGCTTCCACCGGCGGCAGTTATAAGAAACTGCTGAATAAAATCAAAGATCGTTTTCGGGAGATTATCGACGGTCTGGATCTGAACCTGAATCTGGATCATGAGTTTGATACCATTGAAGAAAATTTTATCAAAGGAGCCGGACGTGATTATGCGGCCTCCCGCGGTGAATATTTGAATGGAATGGTGATGGCTGATTATCTCGGCTATGAGTTTATTGATGCAGCGGAAGTCATTTTCTTTGACGAAAATGGTGTTTTTGAAGCGAAAGCGACCAACCAGGAATTGATGGAGCGGCTTGAACGGGTGGAGCGCGCCGTAATTCCCGGCTTTTACGGTTCCAAGCATGATGGCACCATCAAGACGTTTTCCCGTGGCGGCTCGGATGTGACCGGATCCGTCGTGGCCAGAGCAATTCATGCCGATTTATATGAGAACTGGACAGATGTGTCCGGATTCTTAGTGGCGGATCCCCGGATTGTTGAGAATCCGGAAGTAATTGAGACGATTACATACCGGGAGCTTCGGGAATTGGCCTATATGGGGGCCAGTGTCCTGCATGAGGATGCAATTTTCCCGGTTCGAAAAGAAGGTATTCCGATCAATATCCGCAATACCAACCGCCCCGATGATAAGGGGACGATGATCGTGGAAAGTACCTGCCGCAAGCCGCGTTATACCATTACCGGAATTGCCGGTAAAAAAGGCTTTTGTGCAATCAATATTGAAAAAGCGATGATGAATACGGAAGTCGGGTTTGGCCGGAAGGTGCTGGAAGTCTTTGAAAAGAACAATATTTCGTTTGAACATATGCCGTCTGGTATTGATACCATGTCGATTATGGTTCATCAGGATGAATTTATCGAGACGGAACAGACGGTGATTGCCGGAATCCACCGGGCCGTAGAACCGGATTGTGTGGACCTGGAATCAGATCTGGCCCTGATTGCCGTCGTTGGCAGGGGGATGAAAGCAACCAGAGGAACAGCCGGCCGGATCTTTTCCTCCCTGGCTCATGCCAGAATCAACGTCAAGATGATCGACCAGGGGTCCAGTGAACTGAATATCATTATCGGTGTCAAGGATGCCGATTTTGAAGCGGCAATTAAAGCTATTTATAATATTTTTGTGCTTGCAGAGTTATAATAATCAGAGGCGGTTCGGATATCGGACTGCCTCTGATTATTTTCCGCCGAACATTGTGAGAGGGGGACTTTCCGCAATTTTCCGCCGAACATTGAGAGGAGGACTTTCCGCAGCGGGAAAATTATGTTATACTAAAAAGAACTTGAAATGTCTGTCCGAAAGGAGAAGCAGATGAAGCGACTATACAGGAACCTGTTACTAGTGCCTTGTGCCGTCCTGGTTACCGGATGTTCCGGCCCGTCGACCCGGGTATTGCCCCGGGCGGCCAACGAATATCCCTATCAGATACCGGAGGAAGAGGTTCCGCTGCTGGAAGAAGTAAACCCGTTCTATATTCAGGAAGCAATGCAGTATTTGTGCCGGACTTCCCGGGTTGCCGGCAGTGAAGAGGAAAAAGAAGCGGTCCAGTATATGGCCCGATTGCTGGAGAATTATGGCTATGAAGTGGAAACGCAGCAATTTGCTCTGGAAAAAATGAAACATGATATGGAGGCAGAGCCGCCGGCGGGGCAGGAACCGCAGTCGCCGCTGGCGATACCGGAGCAGGAGCCGCCAGGGGATCCTCAAAGCTTTGTATGGCCTGGTTCACAGGCCGCCGGCCAGACGGGGATCAACCTGATCGCATTGCGCAAAGCACCTTCGCCGTCAGCTGATATTTTACTGATCTGTGCCCATCATGATACGGTTAAGGACAGCCCGGGAGCGGACAGCAGTGCGACCGGCGCGGTGACCTTGCTGGAAACAGCCCGGTTGTTGTCCAGATTCCCCACTGATACGGAGATTCGGTTTGTCAGTTTTTCGGCAAATGAGATTGGTAATCAGGGCTGCCGTTTTTATCTGGATACCCTTCCCGAAGAAGATCTCCGCCGCATCATTGGCGCAGTCGTCCTGGATGAGTTGGGAAATGCTGCCGATGCTTCCATTGTACTGATGTCGGCAGAGGGCAATCCGGTGATGGTAGGTGATCTGTTACAGACCGCTGCCAGAGAGTTTCTGGGGGTGATCTGGCATTATCAGATTGACGGCCGTGGCGACGGACAGGCCTTTGTACAGCATCAGATACCGGTGGTCCGGCTGACCAGGCAATGGCATGCTTACGAATATCGGCTGCCCCAGGATCGGGCCGAGGTGATTGATGCCGAGCAACTGGCCAGGACCGTAGATGTATTGACCCAAACCGTCGCCGGTATCATGGAGACCGAGACACCGTCTTTGCTGGCCAAATCCCGGTCGGTAAATCCATTACAGAACCGGGCTTACATTCAGCGGCCGGATACGATTCTTCCCTTCGGACAAGGTTATCAGGCAACAAAATGGCAGCTTGGCCTGACCGGCAGCCCGGTATCCTCGGTAGCGGATGACGCAGGGGTTGTGGTTGCCGTCTACCAGTATCTGATGGAGTGGTTTGATGTGCAGCAGGTGATTCCAACCAATTATTATTATACGGATGATAAACTGACCGTCATTACCTTGATGGCGGACCGTGTAGGGGTTGATTTTGAAGATATGAAGGAACGTCTGTCGGCAGTATATGGCGAACCGGCAGATGAGGAGCCGGGGCCTTACGGTGTGCAATATAACTGGGTGGATCTTGTGTACCGGAAAAAATTATCCCTGATCCCGGCCCGTGACGGTTTTCAGGTAGATATCCAGGAATATATTCCGGAGTGGGCGGAACTGGCCCGTTATCCGATTGCCCGGAAGACACCGGATGAACCGGAGGCAGATGATCCGGGTGATGTTAAATTGCTGGCGCTGGTACGTACTGTGATACCGGCATCGGTGCAGGAAAAAATCACCGGTATTTGTTTTTATACGGACGGTGTCGGTGCCGGTCAGGGATATTTACAGCCGGTGGGCACGGCAGAGAATCCGGAAGCTTTGGCGGAGTTATGGCTGATGCTGGATTCGGCGGATGCCATCAGGGAAGACCATTCATGGCGGGATTATTCAGCAACGGTTGTCTTGCTTACCGAATGTCTGGGGCAGCTGATCGAATATTCCCAGCCGGACACTTATCCGGCAGCGTTCCGGGAAGCATTTCATCAGCAGCCAGATGAGCTTAATTTTGCCCAGAGCTTTCGCCTGTTTGTGTTATGTCAAAAGCCGGAGCGGGTCATTCATGAATCAGATAACCGGATTTTGTTTTTCTACAATTATGAGGAACTAATGGCATTACGGGCGGAAGTCCGTAAAAACCTGCAGTTAGAAAGGAATTAAGAAAAGTAATTGAAAGGAGGCAAGATATGCTGGAAAAAATTGATTTATCCAGAACCGTGAAAAAAGAAGTGTTCAAACAGGTCCAAAATGAGCAGGGGACTCGTCTGGGGGAACTTCAAAGAGCCTTAAAAGAGGCAGGTGTTCCGGTCATCGTGGTGTTTGAGGGGATGGGCGCGGCCGGAAAAGGCATTCAGATCAATCGTCTGATTGAACATTTGGATCCTCGTGGATTTGATGTATATGCCAGTAATCGGAATACGGAAGAAGAAGCAATGCGGCCGTTTTTGTGGCGCTACTGGACGGTAATTCCAGAAAAAGGGAGGTTTGCCATTTTTGACCGAAGCTGGTACCGGAAGGTTCAGGTTGACCGTTTTAATGGCGACACCAGGAAAAAAGAGCTTGCCGGCGCTTTTCAGGATATTAATACCTTTGAAAAGCAGTTGACGGATGACGGTTATGTAATTATCAAACTGTTTTTGCATATCAGCCAGGAAGAACAGAAAAAACGGTTCAAAAAGCTGGATTCCTCAGCCGAGAATGGATGGCGGGTAACCAAGCAGGATTGGGAGAGAAATAAGCGTTATAACGAATATCTGGAGATTAACGAAGAAATGCTGGAGAATACCGATACCGGTTATGCGCCATGGAACATTATCGAGTCGACGAACAAAGATTATGCGGCCATGAAGATTTTAAACTGTGTTACCCAAACGCTGGAAGAAGGGTTAAGACAGGTAGAAGCAAAAAAGAAAGCCGTCATCCCTAAATCAGATGGCATTGACAGCCGCTATCAGATCGGCGTTTTGTCTGGTGTGGATGTAAGCAAGAGCCTGACCAGAGAAGAATATAAGGAGCAGCTTAGGGCACTGCAGAAGAAGCTGGAGTCCCTGCACAGTGATCTTTACCGCCTGCGGATTCCGGTGGTATTGGGGTTTGAAGGCTGGGATGCCGGCGGAAAAGGCGGTGCCATCAGGCGTTTGACCAATCATCTGGATCCCCGGGGATACCGCGTGAATCCAACTGCATCGCCTAATGATATTGAAAAAAAGCATCACTATCTGTGGCGTTTCTGGAATCGTGTGCCCAAGGCCGGCCATATTGCCATCTTTGACCGGACCTGGTACGGCCGGGTCATGGTTGAGCGAATTGAAGGCTTCTGCAGCGAGCAGGAGTGGAAGCGGGCATATCAGGAAATCAATGAGATGGAAGCCCATCTGGCAGACAGCGGTGCGGTGGTGCTGAAGTTCTGGATGCATATTGACAAGGACGAGCAGGAACGCCGGTTCAAAGAGCGGATGGAGATACCGGAAAAGCAATGGAAGATAACCGATGAGGACTGGCGCAACCGGGAGAAATGGGATCAATATGAACTGGCGGTCAACGAAATGCTGGTTCGCACTTCCACTACCTATGCACCATGGGTCGTGGTGGAAGGCAATTGTAAATATTATGCCCGGGTTAAGGTTGTTCAGACGGTAGTAGAAGCGCTTGAGAACAAGATAAAAGAGGTTAAAGCAATCGATAAACAGAATAAGAAACGTGGATAAAGAATGAAGAAAATTATAATTATCGGCGGCGGTGCAGCCGGAATGATGGCCGGCATCGCTGCCGCCGGGGCCGGACACCAGGTTCATGTCTATGAAAAGAATGAAAAACTGGGCAAAAAGATTTATATCACCGGCAAGGGGCGCTGCAATGTGACCAATGCCTGTGAGGTGGAGGAATTGTTTCAAGGCGTGATCCACAATCCTAAATTCCTGTACAGCAGTTTTTATACGTTCACGAATACGGCTATGATGGATTTGCTTAAGGAATGCGGTTGTCCGGTGAAGGTTGAGCGGGGCAGCCGGGTCTTCCCGGTTTCCGACAGAGCTTCTGATGTCATCCGGGCATTGTCCGAGCGGATGAAGAGACTGGGGGTAACCGTCCATCTTTTGGCGGAGGTTGATGACATTCTGACGGAAGATGGCAAAGTATCGGGAATCCGTTTGAAAAAGGGCGGCGCCACGGTGACGGCAGATGCGGTGATTATCGCCACCGGCGGCTTGTCTTATCCAACGACCGGCTCCACCGGTGACGGCTATCGTTTTGCCGGTAAGCTGGGACATACGGTGACGGAATTGTCACCGGCACTGGTCCCCTTTGAAACGAAAGAAACGGTAGTGCAGGAGCTGCAGGGGCTGTCATTACGAAATATCGGTGTCCGGATATTAAAAGGGCACAACGTGCTGTATGAAGATTTTGGTGAAATGCTGTTTACCCATTTTGGTGTCAGCGGTCCGGTGCTTTTATCAGCCAGCAGCTATGTGGCCCGGCAGCTTCGGCAAGAACCCCTTGTTTTAGTAATCGATTTAAAACCGGCTTTGTCGGAAGAACAGCTGGATGCCCGGATTTTACGAGATTTTGAAGAGTTTAAAAACAAACAGTATAAGAATGCGCTGGTGCATTTATTGCCGGCGAAACTGATTCCGGTGATGGTGCGGCGCAGCACCGTTTCACCGGAAAAGCAGGTGAATGAAATCACCCGCGAAGAACGCCGGTGCATGATTCAGGCGATAAAGCACTTTACCCTGACGCTGACCGGTTTGCGTGACTATAAAGAGGCAATCATCACCCAGGGCGGGGTTTCGGTAAAAGAGGTTCATCCTCAGACAATGGAATCGAAGAAGGTAAAGAATCTGTATTTTGCCGGTGAAGTGCTGGATCTGGATGGGGTTACCGGTGGGTTTAATCTGCAGATTGCCTGGTCCACCGGTTATCTGGCCGGGATTTCGATTGACGAAAGGAAAGCCGAAAAGGAGCTAAAAAACGATGCATAAAGGAAAAACATTCAATATTGCAATCGACGGGCCGGCCGGTGCCGGTAAGAGTACGATTGCCAGGCTGGCAGCAAAGAAGCTGGGTTTTATCTATGTCGATACCGGAGCGATGTACCGGGCCATGGCCCTGTATTTTTTACGTCAGGGGATTACGGCGGAGGAGGAAGCAAAGATTTCGGCAGCGAGTAAAGAGGCCGCCATTACCATTCGCCATCAGGACAGTAATCAGCAGGTCCTGCTTAACGGTGAGGATGTATCGGCCCTGATCAGGACCGAAGCAGTTGGCAATATGGCCTCCGCTACCAGTGTATATCCGGCGGTTCGGGCGCATTTATTGGATTTGCAGCGGAATCTGGCGGCCAGTGCCGATGTCATTATGGATGGCCGGGATATTGGAACCTGTATTCTGCCGGATGCCGATGTGAAGATTTTTCTGACGGCCAGTCCCGGGGTTCGGGCCATGCGGCGTTACAAAGAGTTACAGGAAAAGGGTTTGATGTGTAATTTGGCGGAAATTGAGCAAGATATAATAGAGCGGGACCAACGTGATTCCACTCGTCAGACCGCGCCGCTCCGGCAGGCGGAAGATGCAATTCTGATTGACGGGTCGGAGATGACCATCACACAAGTGGTGGAAACCATCATTCGCGCTGCCATAGCATATGGACTTAAGGCGGAGGCATGCCTATGAAGGTACTTTTAGCAAAGAGTGCCGGCTTCTGTTTTGGGGTGAAACGGGCGGTGGAGCAGGTTTATGAACAGATTGCCGGGGCCGGTCAGCCGGTCTATACCTATGGCCCGATTATTCACAATGGCGAAGTGGTAAAGGATTTGGAACAAAAGGGAGTAACGGTCCTGAATACCGAAGAGGAGCTGCAGAGTCTGCAGGAGGGGATTGTGATTATCCGCTCCCACGGTGTGGGCAAACATATTTACGAGCTGCTGGCAAAAAACCGTATCACGGTAGTGGATGCCACCTGCCCCTTCGTTAAAAAGATTCACCAGATTGTACAGGAACAGCAGGCTGGGGGGCGGCGGGTCGTCATTATCGGCAATGCCAGCCATCCGGAAGTGGAAGGCATCCGTGGCTGGGGAGATGAAAGAACATTAGTAATTGAAACACCGGAGCAAATTGAGAATTTGTCCCTGATATCGGAAGAAAAGTTGTCTATTGTGTCCCAGACGACATTTAATTACAAGAAATTTCAAGATTTAGTTGAAATATTCGAAAAAAAAGGTTATGATATACTTGTTCTAAATACGATTTGCAATGCAACACAGGAAAGACAGGTGGAAGCTGGGCATATAGCTTCTGAGGTGGAAGCGATGATTGTTATTGGTGACAAGAATAGTTCCAACTCTCAGAAACTATACGAAATATGCCAGGAACAATGCAAAAACACTTACTTTATCCAAACACTAGGCGATTTAAATCCTGAATGTGTAAATTCTGTGCGCAGCGTAGGTATTACAGCAGGGGCATCCACCCCGAATCAAATTATTGAGGAGGTTCATACTAATGTCAGAATTAAGTTTTGAACAAATGTTGGAGGAATCATTAAAAACAATACGTACAGGAGAGATTGTCACTGGTAAGGTCATCGACGTAAAAGAAGATGAGATCGTCTTGAATATTGGCTATAAGTCTGATGGTATTATTACAAGAAATGAATACACCAACGAGACTAATGTTGACTTGAGAAATCTTGTACATGTTGGCGACGAGATGGACGCCAAAGTTGTGAAAGTGAATGATGGCGAAGGCCAGGTGGTTCTGTCTCATAAGAGACTGGCTGCTGACAAAGGCAATAAGCGTCTGGAAGAGGCATTTAACAACCAGGAGGTTATTACCGCCAAGGTTGCCCAGGTTCTGGACGGCGGCTTAAGTGTCGTGGTCGAAGAGGCCCGGGTATTTATTCCGGCCAGCCTGGTATCGGATTCTTATGAAAGAGATCTGACCAAATATGCCGGTCAGGAGATCGACTTTGTAATTACCGAGTTTAACCCGAAAAGAAGACGGGTGATCGGTGACAGAAAGCAGCTGATGGTAGCGAAGAAAGCAGAATTGCAGAAAGCCCTGTTTGAGAGAATTCAGATTGGTGATGTTGTCGAAGGTGTGGTTAAGAATGTAACTGACTTCGGTGCTTTCATCGACCTGGGCGGTGCAGATGGTCTGCTGCATATTTCCGAGATGTCCTGGGGGCGGGTAGAGAACCCCAAAAAAGTATTTAAAGCAGGCGATCAGGTAAAAGCTTTGATTAAAGATATCAGCGGCGAGAAGATTGCCTTAAGCCTTAAGTTCCCGGAGGCAAATCCGTGGGCACAGGCAGCGGTGAAGTATGCTGTCGGCAATATCATCACCGGTAAGGTTGCCCGGATGACGGATTTCGGTGCTTTCGTTGAGCTGGAGCCAGGCGTGGATGCGCTGCTGCACGTATCGCAGATTTCCCGTGATCATGTGGAGAAGCCGTCTGACGTACTGAACATCAGCCAGATAATCGAGGCAAAAGTAGTCGACTTTAATGGCGATGACAGGAAGATCAGTCTGAGCATTAAAGCGTTACAGACATCGGCAGAAGAGGTACCGGCTGAGGATGTTGATGTGGCGGATGTTGATATTGAGGCAGTTGCTGCTGAAACTGAATAATGTGATTTTGTAATAGTTGGAGCAGGATTCCAGGAAACCTGCTCTTTTTTTGTTTTTTAATAATATAGTATTGACATATAATATTATACGCTGTATAATATGGCCTAAGAAACAATATTATATTTTGAGAACAAAATTCAAAAGTTAAAATGCAAAGACGGGAGTGAGAATATGGTTTTCAACACGGGAGCTGCGCTTCTGGATGCCATTGTCTTAGCGGTGGTATCTCGCGAACAGTCAGGTACTTATGGATATAAGATTACTCAGGATGTGCGGAGCGCCATCGACATTTCGGAATCGACCTTATACCCGGTGCTGCGAAGGCTGCAGAAAGAAGAATGCCTTGAGGTTTATGACCTGGCGATTGACGGACGGAATCGCCGGTATTACCGGATTACCGAGAGTGGCAGGCTGCAACTGAACCTGTATCGGGGGGAATGGAATAACTACGCTCAGAAGATATCCAAAATACTTGAGGGGGATGACAGATGAACAGAGTAGAGTTTATGAAGGAGTTGGAATATCTGCTTCAGGATATTCTGATGGAGGATAAGGCGGATGCACTGGAATACTATCGGGACTACCTGGAAGAAGCCGGTGATGAGAATGAAGAGCAGGCGATACGGGAATTTGGCAGCCCGGAGCGGGTAGCGGCGATCGTTCGGGCTGATTTGAACGGTCATCTGGAAGATGGCGGTGGATTTACCGAATCAGGATATCAGGATGAACGGTTTCATGATCCCCGGTACCGGATCGTGAAGCATCAGGAACTTCCGGAAGCAACCGAGGAAAAAACCACGTCAAAGGAAAACACGAATGATCAGCGGCGGAAACCACTGCAGGACAATCAAAATCTGGTGGGAACGATTCTGAAAATAGGATTGGGAGTACTCCTTTTCTGTATCCTGGCACCGGTTATGTTATCCGTTGGCGGTGGGGCGCTGGGCCTTATTGTGACAGTGATTTGTGTTATCATCGCAGCGGCATTGCTGATTGGCGCATTAACCCTGGCCACCGGTATTGCAGCGGTAACGGTGTTTGTCCTGGGAATCGGTCTTTTGTTTACGAATCCCGGGAGCGGTTTGCTGCTGCTGGGAGCGGCTGTTTTGCTGCTGGGAGCAACGTTGATTGGAGTTGCATTATCTATTTTGATGTATGTGCAGTTTCTGCCATTTTGTATCAGGAGTACGGTAGATGTGCTCAGCCGCCTGATCCATAGAGATTGGAGGATGAAGAAATGAGAAAATCGGTAAAATGGTCATTGATTTTAGGCAGTCTTTGCTGTCTGACCGGAATCGGGATGATTACGGCCGGAGCGATGATGGGCGGAGCGGCGGAACTGGAGAATTCGCCCTTATGGGAGCGGATGAATGGCAGATATCGGGCTGCCATAGAGCGTGAAGGTTCCTGGCGAGAATCATTTGCGGATGTTAAGGCGCTGGAACTGGAGATCGGGCCGTCAGGAAAGGTTGAAGTAGTGGAGGAATGGCGAGAGGATCAGAATCAGGAGATTATTATAGTCCATAACGGCGGCGGCCTGCAATATCAAAGTAAACTGGAAGGGACCCGGCTGAAAATTCAGATGCCAGAGTCATGGCATACCCTGAATGCCGGTAAGGGTATGGAATCAATTACCATCCTGGTCCCGGAAAGGTACTCCTTTCGTGACGTGGAAGTGGAAGTTATGGCAGGCAGTTTCCATGCACAGGCGCTTTACACGGACCTCCTTGATGTGGAGGTGGGAGCGGGGGAAGTCCTTGTCTCCGGTGGTGAGATTGGGAGGCTGGCGACAGACTGTATGGCCGGCAAGGTAGAATGCTATGCCCCGGTAAAGAACAGAGTTGATGTTGACTGTGCCGCCGGCCACACATTTGTGATCCTGGCCGGCAGCTATGAGCAATATGATTACAAGCTGAGCTGTGCCGCCGGTGCGATTACTCTGGAAGGAGTAGCCGGAGGGGACTATGGCGGCTTTTTCCAAGAAATGTCGATTGACTATCATACCGGCCGTAAGATAAAATTAGATTGTGGCGTGGGATCGATCAGGATTGCTTACCAGGAAGAACAATGACACATAGAAAAGAGAAAGCAGGAAACGGAACAATTACACATATAGAAAAGAGGAAGAACACATGGATATGAATAAAAAATTGTATCGCTCTAATGTTAATAAAATGATTTGCGGAGTCTGTGGCGGGCTGGGTGAATATCTTAACATTGACCCTACGATTATCCGGCTGATTTGGGCCCTGGTTGCCTGCTCCGGATATGGCGCTATTGTTTACTTTGTGGCAGCACTGATCATTCCGCAGAATCTGGAATATTAGGGGACGGCGGTGGCAGATGCTGACGCCGGGAAAATTGAATAGAGTCACGGGAAACGGGCATACTCATAAGGAAGTCAGAAAGGAGTGTGTCCGTTATTATGTCTAAGAGCAAGAAACCAACAGGACCTTTGGATGTTCAAAAGTTAACATCGGAAGAACGGTTGAAATTTGAAATTGCCCAGGAACTGGGCTTGGGAGACCGGGTGCTGGAACAGGGCTGGAGATGCCTGACAGCGAAGGAAAGCGGCAGAATTGGAGGATTGATTACCAAACGGAAACGTGAGATAAAGCGGGAGGCGCTGAAAGCAGAGACTTGCCAAAACCAGTAATTTTTTCTATAATAAAAGCAGGAATGGAAAGGACAAGATGACCTTATGAGTAAACCATCATTACGAAGCGGATTTACTACCGGAACCTGTGCGGCGGCTGCGGCGAAAGCTGCGGCTGTTTTTTTGCTGACCGGCAGGGCGGCAGAGCGGGTAACCATACATACCCCCCAGGGGATTTTGGCAGAGCTGACGGCAGAGACGGTTATGAGCGGTGAATTTCAGGGATATTGCCGGGTTCGCAAGGATGCCGGGGATGATCCGGATGTTACCCACGGTTCATGGATTTATGGCAAGGTTGCTGTGATTACACCAGAACGGTGGCAGGAACTGCGGCAGTCGGGGCAAGGGTATACGGCGGATGAATATCCTGGCTGGTACCTGACTGGCGGCCCGGGCATCGGGATTGTGACGAAGTCGGGGCTTAGCTGTCCGGTGGGGCGGTATGCCATCAATCCGGTTCCCAGGAAGATGATTATGGCAGCAGCAGCCCAGGTGTGGGAAGCGGTTCGGGAAGAAGAGGCGGAAAGTCTGGAAATCCGGATTGCCATTCCGGCGGGGATCCATCTGGCCGAGAAGACATTTAATCCCCGACTGGGGATTGTCGGCGGTATTTCGGTACTGGGCACCAGCGGCATCGTGGAACCGATGAGTGAACAGGCGTTACTGGAAACCATCCGTCTGGATATCCGGATGAAAGTACGGGAGAGCGAGGGTCGGGTGATTCTGACGCCGGGAAATTATGGCGCAATATTTTTACAGGAGACGATGGGGATTCCTTTGGGAGAAGCGGTGAAATGCAGTAATTTTATTGCCGATGCCCTGGGGTTTCTGGTGGCGGAAGGGGCCGGGCAGGTGCTGCTGGCCGGGCATATCGGCAAGCTGATCAAGGTAACCGGTGGTGCCCGCAACACCCATTCCCGCTATGGTGATAGAAGAATGGAACTGTTAGCGGCAATTGTCGGTGAATATCAGCCGGAATTGACAGCCACGGTGCAGCAGGCGAATACCACGGAGGAAGTCATGGGCCTGCTGGTGGAACATGGTCTGGCTGCTTTGGTTCTGGACCGGGCGGCTGAACTGGTGAAGCAGCAGGCAGAGCGCTGGCTGCGGGAAGCGTCTGTGCCGTCGGCGGACAGTGAGAGGGGGATTCAGGTGGAAGTGGTGACATTTTCTTCGGTATACGGTATACTTGGAAAGACAAGGGGTGTACAGATATGAGGCTGGCAGTGATTAGTTTTACCAAATCCGGCAGCTGGCTGTGCGGGAAGCTGACAAAACGCCTGCAGGAATTGGGATATGCCTGCAAGGGGTATGTACAGCCCCGTTTTCTGAATGAAGTACAGGAAGTGACGGGGCTTTGTCCGCTTACAGGGTCACTGAATGACTGGACGGAACAACAGTTTCGGCAGGCGGAGGGACTGATCTACATAGGGGCAGCCGGAATTGCCGTGCGGGCAATCGCCCCCTTTATAAAAGATAAGATGACGGATCCGGCGGTAGTAGTATTGGATGAACAGGCGCAGTTTGCTATTTCCCTGCTGTCCGGTCATATTGGCGGGGCCAATGAACTGACCGGCCTGGTCAGCGAGATCACCGGTGCGATGCCGGTCATTACTACGGCAACCGATGTAAACCGGAAAACGGCGATTGATGTCTGGGCCAAACAACGCGGGCTGATGCTGTCAGACCGAACCCTGGCCAAGGAAACTGCCGCTGCTTTGCTGGCCGAAGAGGCGGTGGGCTTTTACAGCGATTATCCGCTGAGCGAACCGGTGCCGGAGGGCTTTATTAAGGGCGAGCTGGGGCGGCTGCAGGTTTGGCTTACGGCGCGTGTAATACCTGGGCCGGAGCATATGGTTTCCTGGTTTTGTGAGGCCGATGGCCGGATCCTGCGGTTGATCCCCCCCAGTCTGGCGGTGGGAGTCGGCTGCCGGAAAGGAGTATCGGCGGCAGTCATTGAGACGCGGATTCGGCAGGTATTTGACGAAGCCAATCTGGATATGCGGGCAATCGCCGGTTTGTTTAGTATTGATTTGAAACAGCAGGAAGAAGGACTTTTAAAAACGGCGGCAAATCTGCAGGTGCCGTTTTGTACTTATAGTGCAGAGGTATTGCAACATGTTACGGAAGCGGAAAGTCCCTTTCACGATGCTCGGCGGAAAGTCCGCATCACCTCATCGGATTTTGTGCAGGCGGTTACCGGCGTTGATAATGTCTGTGAACGGGCAGCGCTGGCGGGAGCCGGGACGGGAGCTGAATTATTGGTGTGTAAGCAGGCTGGCGACGGAGTTACGGTTGCAGTGGCCGAAAAAATGATGGAAATCGGAATGAGGGTGGAAGAATGACAGCGGTTTGTATATTTGGCGGCACGGCAGAGGGCAGAGAACTGGCGGAGTATTGTGCGCAGCTGCAGATTCCGGCCATCGTCAGTGTGGTATCGGAATATGGTGCCAGAATGCTGCCCGGGGCCGAAGGTCTGGACATCCGGCAAGGGGCTCTGGACGAGGATGGGATCAGGGCCCTGCTGGCCTTGGAGCGCCCGGCGTTGGTGCTGGATGCGACCCATCCTTATGCGCAGGTGGTGACGGCAGCATTGGTGCGGGTCTGCCGGGAATTGCAGCTGCCTTATCAGCGGGTGCGGCGGGAACAGTCCCGTTATGACGAAGCCGGGCAGGTAATTGTGGTAAAAGATGCAGCGTCGGCGGCGGCCTATCTGCATGACCGGGAGGGGGCCGTCCTGGTGACTACCGGCAGCAAGGAACTGTCGTTGTTTACGGCGCTGAATCATGATACGGAACGTATTTTTGCCCGCGTGCTGCCAGACAGCAAAGTGATGGGGATGTGTGAAGAATATGGAATTCGGGGCCGTCATCTGATTGGCATGCAGGGACCGTTTTCAACGGAACTGAATATCGCCATATTGCGGCAGACGGGTGCCCGCTGGCTGGTAACGAAGGAATCTGGTGACAGCGGCGGATTTGAGGAGAAACTGGCGGCGGCAAGGGCTTGTGGTGCCACGGTGGTGGTGATCGGCCGGCCACCGGAGGAGAATGGGATTACTCTGGCGGAAGCCCGTCAGCGGTTACTTCCCTTTAGCGGCCGGCAAAGTCAGAAGCTTAGCCGACAGTTATATTTAATCGGAATGGGAATGGGCGGCGGCCGGCAGCTGACGGTGGAAGCGGTGGCTGCTTTGAAAGCCTGCCAGGCCGTTTTAGGGGCCGGCCGGATGCTTGAGGATGTCAGGGAGTGGATTGCTGGCAAGGAAACTGCCGGTATCTACCTGGAGCAGGATATCCTGGCGTGGCTGGATGCTCATCCACAATACCGGACCGTTGGAATCGTGTATTCCGGAGATACCGGATTTTATAGTGGGAGCCGTTCGCTGCTTCGGACATTGGCGGCCGGCGGGTCAGGAATTGCGGGCGATCAGGTGACGGTCTTTCCGGGGATATCCACAGTTTCCGCTTTGTGTGCCAGACTGCAGACTTCCTGGGAGGATGTCTGTTTAGCCAGCATGCATGGCCGGGAGGAAGATGTATTGGCTTTACTGGCCCGGCACGAACGGGTATTTTTGCTGCTGGGTGGTGCTCATACCTTGTCCGGACTATGCCGCCGTCTGGTGGATGGCGGGTATGGTGAAGCGTGGGTCCGGGCCGGTGAACGGCTGGGCTATCCGGAGGAAATCATCCGCACCGGCACCGCCAGGCAGCTGTTGGACGTGGAATCAGCGGCTTTAACTGCAGTTTTGATTGAAAACAAAAAAGAGAAGGAGCGGGATAAGAATGAAGGATGAGTGTTTTATCCGGGGCAAGGTGCCGATGACCAAGAACGAGGTCCGGGCAATCTCCCTTGCGAAGCTGGCTTTTCGGCCGGATAGCATGGTCTATGATATTGGTGCCGGAACCGGTTCGGTGGCAGTGGAAGCGGCACTGCTTGTTCCGCGCGGCCATGTATATGCGGTAGAACGGCAGACAGAGGGCTGTGAGCTGATCAGGAAAAACCAGGAAAAGTTTGCGGTCAGCAATCTTACTGTGATTCATGGAACGGCACCCGCATGCCTGGCCGGCCTGCCGGTTCCGGACCGGGTCTTTATTGGCGGCAGTGGTGGTAATATAACTGATATTCTGGATTTGATGCTGGCCCGCAATCCGTTGGTGACGATGGTGATAAATTGCATTACTCTGGAGACGATGGCGCAGGTGATGCAGTATCTGGCAGAGAAGGCTGTCACAGCGGAGGTGATTCAGGTCCAGATCAGCCGGGTCGAGCAGTTGGGCGGTTATCATGCCCTGAAGGGACAGAATCCGGTTTTTGTAATTACAATTTCGCCAGAAGAGGAGTAAGTCATGGGGCAGACAGAAAGGAACCAGGCAGCAGTGAAGCCAACCACAGGAGTGGGGGTACCCCGGGTGATGCTGGCGGCGCCGGCCAGTGGCAGCGGCAAGACAGTGATTACCTGTGGACTGCTGCGGGCGCTGCAGAAAAGAGGGGTGGAATGCGTTTCCTTTAAATGCGGACCAGATTATATCGATCCGTTATTTCACCAGGCAGTCCTGGGTATTGCCGGCTGCAATCTGGACAGCTTTTTCCTGGCGGAAAAGGAGCTTCGGGATTTATTTACGGAAAAAACGACGCAGGCACAATTTGCCGTAATCGAAGGGGTGATGGGATATTATGACGGCGTGGGCGGCACCAGTACGTGGGCCAGCAGCTATGAGATTGCGAAAATTACCGAAACACCGGTGATCCTGATTGTGGATGGCAAGAAGAGCAGCCTGTCGATTGCGGCGCTGATTCAGGGCTTTAAGCAATTCCGTGAAGACAGCCGGATCTGTGGTGTGATTCTGAACCGAACCACACCGGTGATGGCGGAGCGGTTAAGACCCTGTCTGGAGGCACAGGGGGTGACTCTTTTAGGGGCGGTTCCCGATTGCGCCGAGGCAAGGCTGGAAAGCCGGCACCTGGGCCTGACGCTGCCAGACAGCCGGACGGGGTTTGGTGAGCAGTTGGAACGATTGGCGGAAAAACTGGAAACCTGTCTGGATATCCGGCAGATCATAACGATTGCCGGAGGAGCGGCGGCAAAGCCATTGCCGGCAGTTGAACAGACAGCAAAAAGAAGCAAATCAAAGCCATTACG
>Ga0153996_1000566_pt1 | contig 16688 bp, 15 predicted proteins | sample TSNC080MetaG_FD_104728 | JGI IMG/M metagenome (GOLD analysis project Ga0153996, IMG submission 104728) | Attine ant fungus gardens microbial communities from North Carolina, USA - TSNC080 MetaG | ecosystem: Host-associated > Fungi > Mycelium > Unclassified | place: USA: North Carolina, Lumber...
GGGAAAAGTGAGTGAACTTGTTTCAGTAAACTGAAACATCGGGGGTTCAGGTGGAGAGTCTACTCCACCTGAACTGAAGCCGCCTGTAGAGGCGGGAGTCTTGACTCAATGTGTAAGATAAACTCCTTCTGTCGCTGTAGCGACATCCGGTTGCGTAGAGTTAAGGCTTTAGGATTAAGAGTTAAGGGTATAACAAAATGCTGACTAATCGCCAAGAAGTATATGCACCAGTTCAAAGACGATAAGGAAACTCTGTGGCTGGTGACATGGGTAAAGAAGCCCTGCGGCTGGCATGTCGGTCTAACACGTTAAAAGCCTCCCTCCGCGAGGGAGGTGGCAGCCAGAGGCTGACGGAGGGAGTCCGCGGCATGGTTATGTTATGCCGAAAAAAACAGAGGGGTGAAGACGAGGGAGACATCGGTAAGGAAGCCCTGCGATTGGTAGTCTTAATCACGCTTGGGTTGTAAAATTGCTCAATCTTGTACTGTTTAAGTCTAATTTCGTAATCGATTGTCCTGCAGGGAAAAGTGGATAATGAAGGGCTTGAAAATCGTCAAATAATCGGGTATACTAGGTGCCATACAGTATGACTAAATAATTGAAAGGAATAAGGTACTGCCGACATGCGCAATTAATTCTTTTTAGTAACTCCAAAAGAGCTTGGACAAAGGCAACCCGGCACAAGCGGCTGGGGAGATTTTTGTGTACTCTTTTGTGATTCTAAAAGGGATTAGCTATAGACGTATGTTTTTTTGTACCCTTTTCTGTCTATACGCTCGTCCCTCTTTACGAAAGGGAGGGATTTTTTTGTTATTAGAGCTAAAAAATATTGTAAAATTTGCCGAAGATCGTTGTCTGTTTAAAATTGATCATCTCACACTTGCTGCCGGTGAAAAAATTGGGGTAGTCGGCCGCAATGGAATAGGAAAATCTACGTTATTGGCATTGATTGCCGGCCAGGCTCAGCCTGACCAAGGATCTGTAAAAAGATGGGGCAATGTCTCCTATATTACGCAGCTCGGGTCTGTCGTCGGTCCGGCCCAGATACCTGACCGATCGTTGGCACAACAGTTCGCCGTTGGCCGGCAATATACGGATTTTTTGAGCGGCGGAGAAAAGAGTCGTTACAAAATAGCTGTCGCTCTTAGTGAAGTCAATGGTCTACTGCTAGCTGATGAGCCTACGGCCAATCTGGACATCGATGGCAGAGCGTTGTTGCAGGCCAAGCTCCAGGCGTACCAGGGCGCCCTTGTGATTGTGAGCCATGACCGGCAACTGCTTGATGCAATTTGCCATGCTATCTGGGACATTGATGCTGGCAAAGTAACGGTTTACCGGGGAAATTATACGAGCTATGTGGCGCAAAAGCGGCAGGAAAAAGAACGGCAGCAGCATGAGTATGAAAACTATATTCATGAGAAGAAACAATTGGAAGCTGCCGCAAAAGACCGCAGAGGCCGTAGTTCCTCAACCCGCAAAACGCCCAAACGCATGGGCAACTCTGAAGCCCGGCTGCACAAGATGGGCGACCAAAAGGCCAAGGCTAATCTTGATAAGGCCGTCAAGGCAATCGAGTCCCGTTTAGCTAAACTGACAGTAAAAACTAAGCCCCGGGACAACCCGACAGTTGCCTTTAATTTTGTCAATGCGGGTGATTTATATAGTAAAGTCGTTGTCCGAGGTCAAGGGATCGATAAGTGTTTTGGCGGCCGGGTATTGTTCCGGAATGCCGAATTTAGCCTGCTCAATGGTCAGAAGGTAGCGTTAGTTGGTCCAAATGGTTGTGGCAAGACGACGCTGCTAAACATCATTGTTAGGGGCGAAGCGCAAATCGCTGTTGCCTCCAAGGCCCGAATCGGATATTATGCCCAAGGCATGGAAAATCTCGACCTCGAGAAATCTGTTCTTGCCAATGTCCTCGCGACCAGTGTCCAGCAGGAAGGCGTTGTCCGGGACTTGTTGGCTCAATTATTATTTTGCCGCAACGAGGTATTCAAGCCGGCAGGTGTATTGAGCGGCGGGGAGCGAACCAGGGTCAGCCTGGCTAAGCTTATTGCTAGTGACGCTAATGTGCTGTTGCTTGACGAGCCGGCAAATTATCTCGATTTGCCCTCGCTGGAAGCACTCGAAGCTGTTCTGACTAGCTATGACGGCACAATCTTGTTTGTTGCCCATGACCGGCAGTTTATTGATAAGGTGGCGACCGACCTGATGCTCATCGAGAACGGTAAACTACAAATGTTTCAGGGCAACTACAGCCAGTACCACACTGCCCGGCAGGAGAAAAGCAGGCCCAAAACTACAGAAAGCAAAATGGTTTTAGAGTACCGGCTTGCTGAAGTATTAAGCCGGTTGTCTGTAGCAAAAGAAAAAGATGAAATAGCCCGGCTAGACAGAGAGTACCGTTCATTGTCGGCGATGCTAAAAGGTTAGCAGATCGGGAGGTGCGCATTGACCGTACACTATGTCAAAGCGAAATCAGGCTAACTATACCAAAACCGGCAATGATTAATCCTGAAAGCTGATTGATCCATTTTAAGCGCCTGGGGTTAAACTTATGGCGCAGCAAGCTAATTATACCGCTTAATATTAACCACCAAAGCATCGAACCAATAAAGACACCAACAACTAACATAAATGACGACATAGAATTCTCTCCCGTTGCACCTGCTCCTAATGCTGCAAAAACAGCGGCAAAGGACATTATCGTCAGCGGATTAGTTATCGTCAAAAGCAGGGTAGAAGCATAAGCGCCTAGAAGACTGCCGCCCCTTGCGCTTGCCGTTACTTCAGCAGGTCGCGATTTGAATGTCTTATAGCCTAAGTAGAGTAGAAACATCCCGCCGATAAGGCGCAGGTAAATTTGATGGTCTACTAAAAAAACAGCTGCGGCTGAAATCCCAAGCGCTGCAATCAAGCCATAGAGTGCGTCAGCCGTAGCGGCGCCTAAGCCTGATATAATGCCCGCTGCTGCTCCCTTGGCAAGTGTGCGTCGAATGCACAGTATTCCTATAGGTCCTACCGGAGCGGCAATAGAAAAGCCGAAAATGATACCTTTAAGCAAAAACAACATGAATGTTATTCCTTTCCTAAGTATAGTGGGAGTATTGGTGTTTCTTTTATTGTCGAGAGAACTACCATTGTCCTTGTCTTTACGCCAGGAATAGACTTTAGTTCTGTGCTGATTAATCGTTCTAAAGCGCGGGTATTGGCACAGCGGACTTTAAGAATATAATCAACATCTCCTGCTACATGATGACACTCTTGAATCTCGGTTAACTCCTCGACTTTCTTCAATAGATTGGCCCGATCTTCTGGGCTTTCAACTATCACAGATATCAGGGCCGCTAGTCCGCAGCCGATAGCCTCCGGATTAATTAATGCCGCGTAGCCCTTGATCACTCCCGTCTCCTCTAGCTTACGCACTCTATCTGCAGCAGCAGGCGCAGATAACCCTAATAATGCGCCTAGCTCTGCCCACGTTGAACGGGCTTGCGCCATAAGTTGTTTTATTGCCTTCAAATCATTAGTATCCATTGATATTCACCTTCTAATCGTAAGTTTTACCAATATTGTACATGATATATGAATGCGAGTAAAGAGTTGTTTTGGAGGAAGAGCAATTATGCCAAAAAAACTGGTAATATTTACATACTATCATAGTGTCGCTTTGCTATATTCTCAACAATTATGATATTTATTTGGGCTTCATGTGGAAATAGAAACCTATTCTATAAACAGTAGTAAGTTAAAAGAGATTGAAGCCGACGTTGTATTAGCTTCTACTCATTCGATCTATGGATTAATAAAAAAATATGTAAAAAATTACAGTCGAATATTAATTGCAAATATTACTATCACTAAAGACGGACTCGCAAAAATACAGGGATTGCCGGCAGGAACTACGGCGATGCTTGTGAATTCAAATGCTGAAATGGCAATTGATACGATCTCAATGATATACCAGGCCGGAGTATCTCATGTGGAACTATTACCCGTTTATCCCGGTATGGATGATGTCCCCATACTGGATATTGCTATAACCCCCGGAGAGATTGAATTGGTTCCGAAAGGGGTCGATACGATTATTGATATTGGCCATCGTGTTCTGGATTTAAATACAATTGTTGATATTGCCGCGAAGTTGGAGCTAGATCATATGTTGCAGGAAGAAAATATCCAAACGTTTTTTAAAAATAATATAACCAATAAATTTGGGCTAACAGGTCTTTTGAACCGGTCGGATCGCCTGGAAAACCATCTAGGACTGCTTCTGAATAATATGGATCAGGGAATTATCGGTGTAAACAATCAGGGTTATATTTACATTTATAATAAAACGGCGCAACAATTAACAAAGGTTAGGCAAGAAGATGCTCTGGACAACAGTGCAGAGATAATTTTTCCGAATATAAATTTTGGCGAAGTATTGAAAACTGGCAAGCCGGTAGAAGGAAAAATTGTAGAAATCAATGCTCACGATATTGCAGTTACTGTTTATCCAATTGTTAATAAGGGCGTAGTATATAGTGTTGTAGCGATGCTCAGGAAATTTAGTGATACGGAAAAGAAACAGCATAAATTGCGGGCTCAAGTATTCAAAAAGGGGTGGGGTGTCGCCAAGTATACTTTTGCACATATCATCGGCGAAAGCGACGCGATAATGATTACCAAAGACATTGCCCGAAACATGGCCATGTCGGATTCTAATGTTTTGATTTATGGTGAAAGTGGTTCGGGAAAGGAGCTTTTTGCTCAAGCTATTCATGATTACTCTAGACGCAGGGAACATCCATTTATCGCCGTTAATTGCGCTGCAATACCGGACAGCTTGCTCGAAAGCGAGTTATTTGGATATGAGGAAGGTGCTTTTACCGGAGCAAAAAAAGGTGGTAAGCCTGGTTTTTTCGAACTAGCCCATATGGGCACGTTATTGCTCGACGAGATCGGTGAAATGGCGCTTAATCTGCAAGCCAGATTATTAAGGATCTTGCAGGAGAGAGAAGTGATCAGAGTGGGCGGGGATAGTGTTATTCACATTAATGTGAGGATTATTGCCGTCAGTAATAGAAATTTACAGGAGCTTGTAAAACAAGGCAAATTCCGTAAGGACTTATATTATCGGTTGAATGTTCTGCCCTTGAAAATACCGTCGCTGCGAGAACGAAAAACAGATATCATGCTGTTGCTGGAGTGTTTTAAGAAGCAGTTCAATACCAATTTCGAGCTATCACCCGAAGTATATAAAGTGATTAACGATAACTCCTGGGAGGGAAATGTTCGTGAATTGAGAAATTGTGTCGAGTACTTAGCGCAGACAGGTAGTAAAATTATTGTATTGAAGGATTTGCCGTTTTATTTTCAAGAGCCGCAGAATGAATATTTTGAACTGAATGAAGAGGAAAAAATTCGCTTTGACAGTTTTTCCAGGGCGATTTCCGGTAATCGTACAAACTATCTGTTTATACTAAAAGAGCTGGAAGATCACTATGCTAAGCGGGTTCATGCAGGGAGACGGAGGCTCGAGGCTATGGCAATTCGAGAGGGACTCTATTTATCCGAAGCGGAAATCCGAGGCATGCTGACAATTATGGAAAGTTTTCAACTTGTTGAAGTATCCAAAGGCCGGGCCGGCACGAAAATAACCCCGCTAGGCATACAGGCTCTAAGATATTTGAGAAAAGAAAAATTTGCGGATGACTAAAAAACATCCAGACAACTTTGCAGTTGTCTGGATGTCTTTTTAGATGTTTAGTCATCGGAAAATAATTCGCTCTGACCAAATAATGCAGGTGTGCCGCCGGTATGATAACAACAAGTAACCTCACAGGGATTAATTGCTCCTTTTTTAATAAGATCGAACATTCCCGCAAAAACTTTGCTGTTATAAGTATTTTCGATAAAGAAGGCTTCTTTTTGAGCCAACAATTTTAAGGCTGCTAACGATTCTTTAGTTGATTTTGCATAGCCTTGCCCCAAATACTCATCATAAAAGGTGGCCACATCCTCAATATTAGCTAACGGTTTGTGATGTAGCTTCTCGCAAAGTCCTTCATATATTTTCTGTACAAGAGCTTTAATATGAGCCACTTCATATTCGACGCTAACGATATGTAATTTAAACGATTTCCCAAACAAACATAACCCATATAGTAAACCTGCTTCAGTGATGCCTTCAGACCGCAGATAAAGATATGCTTCAAGTCAATGTTCCTGCTTTCTGCTTGCCACACCAGCTCTAAGGCAGAGTTCACATATCCCAAGGCGCCTTGGACAGGATCTGTGCCAATGAGGTAGGGGGTATGTCCATCTGCCCTAAGCTCTTCCGCGTATTTCATCGCATAAGCTCTTCTGGCGTGTTCATCAATCGCGCCCAAAAATATGGTTTCGGTTCCCATAATCTTGTTAAGTAGGATGTTTCCGTTATATATTTCCGGTTTATTCGAGCTATGGAGAATAATGCACCGCATTCCTAGCTTCGCAGCAGCGGCTGCTGTCAACCGGCACTGATTTGATACAATTCCCCCGGCAACGACAATAACATCTGAGTTTTGCCGGATGGCATCGCCAAGCCAAAACTCTAAGCAGCGTACTTTATTGCCGCCCATGCCAAGCGGAATTAAATCATCACGTTTCACATACAGTCCGGCATGATTTAAAAGGGCGCCAATGTTTGCCATTAACTGAAGAGGGGTTGGTTCTTCAATGAGTCTAATCCTGGGGATTCCTGAGAATAACATGCTGATACATCTCCTTTATCCAGTTAAGTGGGATATTGCCGCGAAGTTACATTTAAATTGAAGTGTGGTTATTGCATGACAAGTCCTGCAATAACGTACATGCCTGTAGCTAATATTGCGCAGGTAATGGCATACGGCATTTGGGTTGATACATGATCATAATGGTCGGTTGCCGCTGCCATTGAGGCGAGAATGACCGTATCTGCGACAGGGGAACAATGGTTGCCGAAAACTCCGCCGGAAATTACCGCGCCAATCGTCAACACGACATTGGCATCCAAGCTTACAGCCATAGGGATTGCTATCGGCATCATAATGGCAAATGTTCCCCAACTAGTTCCGGTAGAAAACGACATAAGGGCGCCTAGGACAAAAACCATTGCGGCGCATAAGAAGCCTGGTAAACCCTGAGATACTAAATGAGCGAGAAATTTTCCCGCGCCAAGAGCTGAGACAATTTTGCCGTTGGCAAAAGCAAATACTAAAAGAATGATAAGCGGGAGCATCCCGGACATTCCCTTATAGGTGTAGGTCATAAAATCTTTCATTGTAAAAATATTTCTCAAATTGGTATATAATACAGCCGCAACAATTAATGCGAGGATAACTCCCCATAGAATTGCGCTAGTGCCATCTCCGCGCAGAATATTGCCCTGCCCGGTAGACAGTAATACTGCAACGATCGTAGAGATCAAAGTGATTAGTGGGATGAGCATATTCCACATGCTCGGTGTTATGCCCTCTTTCATCGGTGTTCCAGAAGCATCTTTAGAAACAATGGGATTAGCGCCTTCACGATATATTTCGCCGGTGGTTAGAACCCTGTTTTCAGCTACCTTCATTGGCCCGAAGTGCTTTCCAGTAAGAATAAAAAAGCCTACGGAAACTACAGCCAGTATGCAATAAAATTCAAAGGGAAGGCTTTGAATTAATAATGTTGAAGGGTTGCCGCTAATTACGCCAGCTGTTATCTGAGCGCCAATGAGCCCCATCAGCATTGCTCCCCAAGAATTTAATGGAATTAATGCATTTATAGGCGCAGATACAGAATCGGATATATAAGAAAGCATTTCCCGAGAAACTTTAAAACGATCAATGATAGGGCGAGTTACAATTCCTGAGAGTAGAATGCTTAAGTAGCCATCAATGAAAATCAGCATACCGATAACATACGCGAGCGCTTGTGCCATTCTTCTGGTTTTTATAGTTCTGGTTTTAATTGTCAGATACTCTATGGCTCCTTCCATTCCACCTGAAGCCTGTATTAGTACGACAAATGCACCCATGAACATATTAAAAATAAAAATTTTGACATTGCCCGCATCCTTAAACACATTCAGCAAAGAATCGAGTGTACCGCTTAAGGACGCACCGATGTTGCCGCCGGTCATGATCATAAGACCAGAGAGAATGCCGAAGAACAAAGCAAGAGTCACTTCTTTGGTAACGAGAGCTAACACGATTGTAATTAATGGTGAAATCAGAGATAATGCCCCATAATCCATATTTTAGCCTCCTGTTTTTTTATCTGAAATGCAGAAGTACACCCGGGTAGCAACCCTCCTTTCAGTCGATTGCATAAAATAATTGCAATAATCATACCAGCAAATAATAATTGGTTGAAAAGGTTGGAGGCAAATCATCTAGGAAAAAGCACAAATATAAGTTGGTCGGGCATTTTTTTATCCGAGGCTAAACCGTGTCTTAACTCCCGCTTCTATACGCGGGAGTTAAGACGCGGCTAAGTCATTCAGATAAGGTGACTAAGCTTCAGATGGAGTAAAAACCCCGCCTGAAGCGTGCGTCTCTCTTTATATTTAATAAATTTGGGAATTAATAGGTTGGCTATTGCTGTTAGACTCTACAAGAAAACGCGAGGGTTTTTTGAAAAAACGAGTGACAGCTCATCGCATAAAAGGGTTAAATAGGTGTGTATTTAACCTATTTAACCCTTTAAAATGTAAAATTAAATAACAAGACTACCGCACAAAGCTAGCCGGCTGATCGGATAAGGCATCAGCCAGCCATTGGGGGTGCATCGGCAGAAGGGTGGCAGGTAAACTATCTAAATTAAAAAACTTTAGTTCCAGCACTTCTGCCTCAGCAGCGCTGATGTTGCCGCCGGTAACTCTGCAACGGAAACATGTTGTGATAAAATGCGTAATTTTACCTGTTGGATAGCTAAAAATCTGGGATAATGGGTCTGAGTACACGCCGACAAGCTTTTCGATCACGGTGTGCAATCCGGTTTCTTCCTGTAGTTCCCGGATGATCGCTTCGCTTACTGTCTCACCAGCTTCGACGTGACCTGATGGCAATGCCCACAGATTGTTATCCTTGCGTTTGCCTAATAGCACCTGACCCTGCTCGTTGAACACGACGGCAGCTACACCGGGGTACACACTGTCGGGCCAGGGATAATCCGGTTTGCGCCAAGGCTGTAACGTGATACCGGGGATAAATAGCGCCGGCAGGTCAGGGATTACAGCGTCAGGGGTTAAATAATTGGCTTGTGGCGGCAAAGTAGCAGGCTTTGGATTAATTAGAACAGCATCAAGCCCAAGTAGGTGAGCCCCTAAGATATCGGTAGTCGGACTATCGCCGATCATTAATACTTTGGCCTTGGCGGGAATATTTTTGAACGCCAGGCGAAAGAGATAGGGGTGCGGTTTACCGACAATAAGCGGACGCACGCCACTTGCCGCCTGAACTGCCGCGACGATGGCCCCTGTAGCCACACAACGTCCTGCCTGGGTAGGAAAAGATGGATCGGAATTTGTGGCGATGAACAGGGCGCCGCGTTCAATGCAGCGGACTGCCTGTTGAATTAGCTGGAAGGTTGCGTTGTCGTCATAGCCGACTACGACAGCTTGACAGCAATCATGGTCAACGATTGTAATTCCTGAATCATGTATTTCCTGTTTCAGACTAGCAGTACCAATAACATAGACGCTCCTTAGGCCCTGTTCGGCAAGATAACAAGCCGCAGCCCATCCCGAAGTAATACAGTTTTCAGGCCATGCGGCTATGCCCAGCTTTGATAATTTTGCCCATACCTCCTGCCGGTGGAACCGGGGATCATTTGTCAGAAAATAGACCTGCTTGTCTAGTTGCTGTAACCGTGAAATAGTTTCCTTGCTGCCTGGCAGCAGTTCATCGCCTACATAAACGACGCCGTCAAGGTCAAAGAAAAATACGTCATAATTATTCGCCAGCAAATCATCAGCTCCTTTGATAATCGAAAAAGCCCGCAAGGGTTATCTCAGCGCATACAAAATACGCCAAGCTATCCCCCTCGGGCTTTTTGTGCCAATAGGTGCCCTTATCCATAGTAGATAAGTATGTAGCGCTCGGTCGCAGACCTCCTTTAAGCGGAGCGGAACCCTAGCTACCTATTCCCAGCATGGTATGTTTATTATACCATGGAAACAATCAAATGACTATTGTTAGCACAACTTCAAACCTGGATATGCTTGCATTTTACCAATGCCTTATATATAATAATCTCAAGTTTCGGAGCGTCCGAAACTTGAGATTATTATATATAAGTTTTTAACAAATTAGCGGATATGAAAGAGGAGGGCGAAACAAATATGTTCTTCGACTATAATATCCATGGTGAAAATAATGCAAATAAATCGCTTATTTGAAATCGTATATATACTGCTTGGCAAAAAGAGCATAACGGCAAAAGCGTTGTCGGAGCGCTTCGGCGTGTCCGCCAGAACCATATACCGGGACGTGGAAACACTCTCTGCTGCTAAAATACCTATTTATATGAGCAGAGGCAAAGGCGGCGGTATAAGCCTGCTTGATAATTTTGTGCTGAATAAATCTATGTTATCGGAAAGCGAGCAAAACGATATTTTGACGGCTCTCAGTGCGTTAGGCTCACTAAACCGGAGCGAGGAGCAAAACGCGCTGTCAAAAGTAAGTGCTCTATTTGGCAAGGCAAGCCAGAACTGGATAAAAGTCAACTTCTCCCACTGGCATGGGTTTGACAGGAAATTTGAAACCATAAAAGAAGCTATACTCTCTAAAAAAGTCATTTCATTTGATTATTACGCTAAAGGCAGGGAAAAAACAAGTCGTCTGGCAGAACCCTTGCAACTTCAGTTTAATGCCAAAGCATGGTATTTATGTGCATTCTGCCGGAAACGCGGAGAGCTGCGTACATTTAAAATTTCCCGCATGGAAAACGTGAATATAACCGGACAGGTATTTGACAGGGATTTAAGCGAGAAGTCGCACCCCGTCCTAAGCACAGACTTTCCCGAATTTACAAGAATTGTTTTGAAAATGGACGCTTCGCAGGCATACCGGATATTTGATGAGTTTTCAGATGAAGAAACGACAAAGGACGATGACGGCAGCTTTACGATTACGCTTTACTATCCGGAGGACGAGTGGGTTTACGGGTATATCCTGTCATTCGGGCATTATGCGGAGGTTTTGGAGCCTCAACATATCAGAGATATTATTGAGCGCCGGCTGAAAAAAGCTTTGGACAAATATTTATCTGATGACTAAACCGCGTCCTAACCCCCTCTTCTGCAAGCGGGAGTTAAGATCAGCTAAGTCGACATTTATAATATGACGAGCTATTGTCATATTAACGGTGATATACTTAAGCCCTGAGTGAACTTGTTTCAGCAAAGCTGAAACATCGGGGGTTCAGGTGGAGACTCTACTCCACCTGAACTGAAGCCGCCTGTAGAGGCGGGAGTCTTGACTCAATGTTTAAGATAAATTATCGAAATGAGGAGGGGCAAGATGAACACAAAAATTGTTTACAAAGATAGGTTTGCCGTCATCGGCAAAATGGGACAGGGCCCGGCGGAAAACCCCGGCAAATGGATACAGCCTCTTTGGCAGAATGCAAACGCGCACTTTTCCGAAATTAGCGCATGCATTCGCCATAATGAGGACGGCGCCATCGCTGGCGTTTGGGGCGCGATGAATGATGTGAACGAGCAAAATAAGCGGTGGGATGAGACTGGGAAATATATGGCGGGTTGCGAAGCCGATGCGGATACAGAAGTACCCGATGGATGGTCAAAATGGGTTATTCCCGCTCAGACCTACCTTGTTGTAAAATGCACGCAGGAAACATATGCGTATATATTTGGCCGGGTTTGTAATGACAAAAGCATCCATATTATAGGCACGGTTCACGAGTACTACCCGGAGCCGGGCAACCCCAATGTTTTGGAAGTCTATTTTCCGATTGCCGCAGGGATGCTTTTTTGCCAAAGCTGCGGTATGCCGATGCAAAAGGACGAAGATTTCGGAACGAACAAGGACCGCGGCAGGGATGAGGATTATTGCGTTTACTGCTACAAGGACGGCGCTTTTACCGCCGACCTTACAATGGATGAGATGATTGCTTTTTGTGCGGAGAATATCGAAAAATGGGATATAAAAATGACGAAGGACGAGGCAATCGCCATAATGAAGCAGAATTTTCCCAAGCTCAAACGCTGGCAAACAGCGTGAAAAAGGCGATAACTTAAGGCTGCAATTTGCCGCTTTGGGGGACAATGGGGACGTTCCTTTCCGACAACAGTAGCTGACGGATAAGGAACGTCCTATGCCCTTGTATTCGGCTATGATTAGCTATTACGATATAACCAGCAATACGGCGATAATCGCGGCGGCTACCGACAGCACTAACCCGCCCTTAAACCAGGAGCAGACTGCCGACACGCCAATGCCTGCCAGTGTTGCTGCCGTCATGCCTGTGGGCGCTTCCATAACGCCACGGACAATTAATGCTCCAAGAGCCGTGTAAGGTATATACAATAAAAAACGCCTGACTAACGGATGCAGGGGGCGTTCCGATAAAACGATCCAGGGCAATAGCCGTGGTAAATAGGTAACAAGCATCATGCCGATGATTAATGGTAAATAGCTGGTCACATAGCATCCTCCTTAGTATCGTCTTTAAGAATGAAGAGACCGGCTACCGATGCCGTAATTATGGAAATGATAAGAGCCCACCCGGCCGGAAGAAGCTGAAAGGTATCGCTGATTACGTAGACTGTTCCCGACATCGCGGCCAAGTAGAGGACGTTCGCCGAACGCTTGATCTCAGGGACGAGAATTGCGGTAAACATGGCGTAAAGACCGATGCCAAGGCTGCTTTGAACGGCAACAGGCAACGCCGCACCGACTAAATAGCCAGCCAAAGTGCCACTTACCCAAGCGGCATACGCCAAGACTTGCAGGGTGAGTAAAAATCGTGCACTGAGCTTGCCGTTCTGTAAAGAGGCGACAGAAAATGTTTCGTCGGTAATGCCAAAAGCAATAAACGGCAGCCAGCCTCGCTTAACGTTTTCACAGCGAACTGCGAGCGACGCGCTCATCATTAAATGCCGGAGATTTAGCAGAAATGTCGCGAGGATGATATCGCCTGCGGCAATGCCGGCCTTAATCAAATCTAAGGCCATAAACTGGCTGGCGCCGGCAAAGACGACTAACGAAAACAAGCAGGTGTCCCATAGTGAGATGTTTACTGTTTTTGCAAGCAAGCCAAAGGCCATGGCTACGGGAAAATAGCCAATAACGATTGGCAGAGCTGCGACAAGCCCCGCGTTAGCGCCGCGGGATTGTTGTTTCATTAAGTCCCCCTCCGTCCTGAGTACAACAATAATTGCAGTATGCTAATAATAAAGATAAGTGATAAGGTCGATTAAACTTCAACTGGTAAAAAACCACAACTGAAGCTAAGTCCCTCTTTATTAGTACGTTTTTGTTATTATATAACACATATTGTATAGTTACAACGTTAAAATGTTTCAATAAATTTACATTATAGTTGATAATTGGGAGTTATTGCATTATAATTTAAGAAGGTTCTACTCAATGATGAGACACCGGGGAGCCGGTGTCTCTATTTCTATAAAAGGAGGGGGAGATCATGAATATTCTTAAAATCATTCTGACGTTGATCCCTTTCATTTGGATCATTGGCATAATTCCTTTTGTAAATAAGGTTCACCCAATCATTATGGGGCTGCCTTTTCTGGCATTTTGGTTAACATCTGGGATCTTGGTAAGTTTTTTGTGTTTACTACTAATTTACAAGCTTGATTCACGTAATTACGACGATTCTATCAAGTGAACTTGTTTCAGCAAAGCTGAAACATCGGGGGTTCAGGTGGAGACTCTACTCCACCTGAACTGAAGCCGCCTGTAGAGGCGGGAGTCTTGACTCAATGTTTAAGATAAAGAAAAGAGTAAAGGTGGTATCAAATTATGGAGGATGGTGTGCATTCACTGATAGTTATCTCTTTGTTTATCATTTGTGCGACAATAATCGGACTTATGCCTGGTATGAACAAAAAAATGAACCTGGAAGAATGGGCTGTTGGCGGCCGTAGTTTTGGCCGGTGGATGAGCTGGTTTATACTGGCTGGTGAAGTCTACACTGCCTTTGCTTTTCTCGGAGCCAGTGGTTGGGCTTATAGCCGGGGTGCGCCGACTTTTTATATCCTAGGCTATGGCGTTCTGGCTTATGTAATCGGCTATTATGTGTTGCCGAAGATATCGCCGCTTGGTAAAAAGTTTGGGCTAATGACTCAACCAGATTTAGTGGAGCATTTATATAAAAGCAGGACATTAGCTGTATTGACGGCTATTATTGGTGTCGCCTTCTTATTGCCTTATCTGCAGCTACAGCTTACGGGGCTGGGCTTAATTATTGAAGCATGCTCTTATGGTCAGCTGACCCGTGTGCCTGCCATGTTGATTGCCTTTGCTCTTGTCGCCTGCTTTGTTTATTTAAGTGGTTTAAAAGGCGTTGCCGCAACAGCCGTAATCAAAGATATCACGATGATAATTGCAGTTGCTTTTTTTGGCCTTTATCTTCCTATTCATTATTTTGGCAGTGTTGGCGGTATGTTTGAAGCGCTGGATGCCGTCAAGCCAGGCTTCCTAGTGTTGCCGGGCGCTACTAAAAATCTGGATGTTAGTTGGACGATGTCAACACTAGCTGTAACTGCCTTAGGGTTTTATATGTGGCCGCATTTTGCCGCCAATAGTTTCAGTGCCCGCAATGCCAACGTCTTGCGACACAACGCTGTTTATTTGCCGCTATATCAAATTTGCCTGCTTTTTCCGATGCTTGTTGGTTTTACTGCCCTGCTTGTCTTGGAATCACGGCTGGATACACCAGATATGGCTTTTATGGCCTTAGTCCAAACGACGTTTCCTGGCTGGGTGCTGGGGTTGGTTGGCGGCGCCGGTGCTTTGGCCTGTATGATACCGGCTGCCGATTTACTGCTGTCGACATCCATGTTGTTTACCCGCGGTATCTATGGCAAAACAGTTGGCAAAGACGCTTCGCCTGAGCAATTGGCTCGTCTGGCGCGCGGTACAGTCTTGGTGATCACGGCTGCCGCCTTGTGTTTGGCAATTTTTCTGCCCAATATGCTGGTTAACTTACTGCTTACCGGTTACTCAGGCGTAACTCAGTTCTTCCCTATGATTGTCTTAGGTCTTTTCTGGAAAAAAGCATCAAAGCTTGGCGCTTATACAGGATTAATTATCGGCGAGCTGTTGGTATTTATTCTAATTTTAGGCAAGATGGATCCATTTCCTATTGCCGGAATGAATTTAAATGCCGGTTTTGTTGCTCTGGCTGTCAATATGGCGTTCTATGTTGCTATCAGCTACATGACATATAAACCTATAGCACCTTCAATTAACTTGACGAGGTGCAGATAATGAGAATTAGTGTTTGGACCTGTAGCTACGCAAAATTCTGGCTGTTCGTCAGTTAGTTGCTCTACAGGAATTAAGAAAGAAAAAAGGAATTTAGGATATATAGCAGGAGAAAAATTCTGACTGATCGGTATTATCAACTGTGAGGGCTGTCCTACTTTACGCCGGCCCGGAAAAGTTATTGAGCAGGGTTCGTGCATTAGTTGAGTTCCAGGTTGAAGCTGTTCATTTTTCCGATTGCATCGATATCGATGCTTTGCGCCCTTATAAAGGTCGACTAATCTTCAGATGGGGTAAAAACCCCATCTGAAGCTAAGTCTCTCTTTATCCTTTTAAATCGAAACACTGAGTATTAGAACATAGCCACTAGTTGTACCTGTTTCGGTTAAGTCCGCATCTATAGTGTCTGTATTTCTTATCGTGATAAAATCGCCGGCATTGAGACTAAGCAGTGTTTCACCAGTCAGAATGCCACTAGCCGAATTTTCGATATAAGTATCAATCACTGCATCATTTACCGTTACACTAACGGTTTTAAGGTCATTATTTGTAACATATATAGTAAAAGAAACAATGTAAATACCTGTATTGTTTACCCTGATCTGGGCACTGCCTGGAACGTGTGTTATCCCTTGCAAGGCACGATTGCTGCTAAACGTATAGTTGCTTCCGGATGCAATCGTAGTTGCCATTGTATTGAAAACATAACCGAATGCCTCTACCCCCGGAGCCCCGGTAGGGCCAGTTACTCCGGTTACGCCAGTTTCACCGGTTATTCCGGTAGCGCCAGTAGCGCCGGTAGCACCAGTAGCGCCGGTAGCGCTAGTAGCACCGGTAATGCCGGTAATGCCGGTAGCACCGGTAATGCCAGTAGCACCAGAGGGGCCGGTGGGGCCGGAAGCGCCAGTAGCGCCAGTAGCACCAGTAGCACCGGTAGCGCTAGTAACGCCGGTAGCGCCGGTAGCACCGGTAATGCCGGTAGCGCCGGTAATGCCAGTAATGCCAGTAATACCAGTAATACCAGTAATACCAGTAATACCGGTAGCGCCGGTAGCGCCGGTGGTGCCGGTAGCGCCGGTAGTGCCGGTAATACCGGTAGCACCAGTAGCACTAGTTGCGCCGGTAGCGCCGGTAGTGCCGGTAATGCCGGTAGCACCAGTAGCACCGGTAGCGCTAGTTGCGCCGGTAGCGCCGGTAATGCCGGTAGCGCCAGTAATGCCAGTA
>Ga0153996_1000567_pt1 | contig 16675 bp, 17 predicted proteins | sample TSNC080MetaG_FD_104728 | JGI IMG/M metagenome (GOLD analysis project Ga0153996, IMG submission 104728) | Attine ant fungus gardens microbial communities from North Carolina, USA - TSNC080 MetaG | ecosystem: Host-associated > Fungi > Mycelium > Unclassified | place: USA: North Carolina, Lumber...
AAAAAGAAAATACGGTAAGGACTATTTATGCACTTGATTTAAATAAGGACGAGGATATGATTACGATATGTATTACCGGCAGCGGCTTCCTGTATAATATGGTACGCATCATTGCCGGAACATTGATTCGGGTAGGCGGGGGTTCTTATGAACCGGAACATGTGAAAGATATACTGGAGGCAAAGGACAGAGAAGAAGCGGGAGAGACGGCAAGACCGGAAGGGCTGACGCTGGTAGGGATACTATATCCGGACAAGGAGTGATTATTACGCTAGGCGTCCCCTTTGAAAAATGGCGTTCTTGAAAAATACAAGTGGGGAATTGCATAAAATTTTCAGTATATAATATAAATATTCTATGATTTCATGTATTGAATTCTATTTTAAAAAGAGATATTATAGAGATATTATAAATTATAGGCAAAGGCGTCAAAAAATCAGTTTTATTTTTTGACGCCTTTGCTTTTTTGTTAGGAGGAGGGCATTATGAAAAAACGATTATTGATTTATTTAACGGTAATTACAATGATCATCGCAACAACACTTACGGGATGTGAATCTGGAACCGGACCGAAACCAGATGAGACAAAAACAGTAGAGGTAACCGTATTCATGGCAGCAAGTCTGGCGAATGCGATGGAAGAGATTCGGGATATGTACGCAAAAATAGATCCGAATGTAACATTGATTTTTAATGCAGACAGTTCAGGAACGCTGCAAACACAAATCGAGGAAGGTGCAGCTTGTGATATTTTCTTTTCAGCTGCAGTGAAACAGATGGCAGCACTGGAGGCAGGTGGTTATGTTGTAGATAATACTATTGTAAATCTGCTGGAAAATCAAATCGTATTAATTAAAGCAACTGGAGAAGAAACAGCAGTTACCGGTTTTGAAACTATAACAAATGCATCTAGTCTTGCATTTGGAGGTGAAGATACTCCAATAGGAGCTTATGCGAGAGAAATACTCACTAATCTGGGTAATATTGATGATGTATTGGCTATGGAGATTAATGAAGGAGCAAATGTTACCGCAGTTCTTACCGCAGTAAGCGAAATGAGTAATGAGGTCGGCATCGTCTATGCCACGGATGCTGCCTCCATGCCTGATACAGTAGAGATTATTGCTGCGGCACCAAAAGGGTCTTTCGATAAAGCAATCTACCCGGTTGGGCAAATTGTAAATCCGGAAGCCACTCAGGCAGAACTGGATGCAGCCAAAGCCTTTTTAAAATACTTGTCGACGGATGAGGCTTTAGCAGTATTTAAAGACTATGGTTTTACTACTTATATAGAATAATTAGTAATATGAGCTAAAAAGAGAGGGGTACTTGGATATGAAAGGTATCATTGAAAATATTAATTGGAGTCCCTTGTTTATCTCATTGAAGACAGGAATAGCAGCGACGGTATTTGCATTCTTTTTCGGTATATTTGCAGCACGTCTGGTTATGCGTGTTGGTAAGAGAACAAAATGGATTTTGGATGGTATTTTAACACTTCCATTAGTATTACCTCCAACAGTAGCAGGTTTTTTCCTACTTCTTTTATTTAGTTTGAGAAGGCCTTTTGGCTCTATGCTTTATGAAAGATTTGACATAAAGATTGTCCAGACATGGCCCGGTTGTGTGATTGCAGCATGCGTGATCGCCTTCCCGCTTATGTATCGGAATACAAGGTCAGCTTTTGAACAGGTAGATGTGTCTGTGATTTATGCGGCAAGAACACTGGGTATGTCTGAAAGAAAGATATTCTGGAAAATTATTATACCCATTTCGGCGCCAGGTATTGCGTCCGGTACTGTGCTTTCTTTTGCAAGAGCTTTAGGGGAATATGGTGCAACTTCGATGCTCGCAGGTAATATACCGGGGAAAACCCAGACAATTGCAATAGCTATCGCATCACAGGTCGCAGCAGGTAATTATGATATAGCAGGATTTTGGGTTCTTGTTATTGTATTGGTATCATTTAGCATTGTAGCAGCATTAAATATTGTCTCGGGAAATGCCATCAAGGATATTAGGAGGTGGGATTAAAATCTTAAACGTATCAATTAAAAAGGATTTTGGCGGATTTTATTTAGACATATCTTTTAAAAATAACGGTAATCGCATGGGAATATTAGGTGCGTCCGGTTGTGGAAAAAGTATGACATTAAAATGCATTGCAGGAATTGAAACACCCGATCAGGGACGAATTGTTTTAAATGGGCGGGTACTGTTCGATTCTGAAAAGAAAATAAATGTCGCACCACAAAAAAGGAATGTGGGATATATGTTTCAAAGTTATGCACTATTTCCTACCATGACCATCGAAGAAAATATAAGTACAGGCGTGAAGGGGAGTAAAGAGGAAAAAAAGACAGTCGTTCAGGCACAAATTGAGAAATTCCAACTACAGGGTTTAGAGAAGCGTTATCCCAGGCAGCTATCTGGCGGACAGCAGCAAAGAGTCGCGTTAGCAAGAATTATGGCTTATAATCCCGAGATCATTATGTTAGATGAACCCTTTTCTGCACTGGATGCATGCTTAAAGGATAAATTACAGCAAGATTTGTTTGAGACGCTGACCCATTATTCCGGAGATGTAGTTATGGTTTCTCATAATCGAGATGAAATATTTAAGTTCTGCGATACTCTGTCTGTAATGGATCAGGGACGGGTGGCGGCAGAAGGCGGAACCAGAGAATTATTTAAGAAGCCGCTAAATGTAGTATCTGCCAGATTGACAGGATGTAAAAATATATCTAAAATTGAAAAAATAAATGATTATGAGCTTCAGGCAATCGACTGGGGAATCAGACTGAAAACAGTGGAAGCCATAAAGGAAGAAACAACTTATGTAGGGATACGCGCCCATCGATTACTTCCGGTAAACGATCCACAAACGGATAATACCATGAAAATAGACTTAGTAAGCTTTACAGAGACCGCTTTTGAAGCCGCCTATCTGGTAAAAAATGCTCTTAAGCCGGATACTCAGAATATATGGTGGCTGACTGCTAAGAATGAATTTGATTTTGTAGTATTAGATGGAGTTGCTGAGTATTTGATGTTTCCACCAGAGGAGTTGATGCTATTGCAGGCTTAGACTATTCTATACTTCAATATACACAAAGAATTTAAATAATAGTTTGCATTTTATATAAATTCATGCATTGTAATATAATTAATCACATCATACAATAGATAACAACAAAGGCGTTGAAAAGACTAATAACTTTCAATGCTTTTTTGTATTATTGGAAAGTTCTATCAAATGAAAAGAAGGAGGAATAAGTTTATGAGACAGGTTGCTATCTATGGTAAAGGTGGAATCGGTAAATCCACCACAACACAGAACTTAACCGCAGGACTCGCGGAAATGGGCAAGAAAATCATGATTGTTGGATGCGATCCAAAAGCAGATTCAACACGTTTAGTGCTTGGAGGTTTAGCCCAGAAAACGGTTCTTGATACTCTTCGGGAGGAGGGGGAAGATATTGATCTTGACTACATCATGAAGACCGGGTATGGCGGAATCAAAGGTGTAGAGTCAGGCGGTCCGGAACCCGGAGTTGGATGTGCAGGACGCGGGATCATTACTTCTATCAATCTTTTAGAACAGTTAGGTGCTTATGAGGATGATCTTGATTATGTATTTTATGATGTACTTGGTGATGTTGTATGCGGCGGTTTTGCTATGCCGATACGTGAAGGAAAGGCACGGGAAATCTATATTGTCTGCTCTGGTGAAATGATGGCACTTTATGCTGCCAATAATATTTCAAAAGGTATTATGAAATATGCCAATACAGGAGGCGTCAGACTGGGAGGTTTGATCTGTAATTCAAGAAATGTAGATGGTGAGGCTGATCTTGTTGAGGCTGTAGCAAAGGAAATAGGAACGCAGATGATTCATTTTGTTCCTCGTGACAACGCAGTTCAACGGGCCGAGATCAATAAAAAAACGGTCATTGACTTTAGTCCGGAAGAACCACAGGCAGATGAATATAGAGAGTTGGCACAGAAGGTAGATGGCAATGATATGTTTGTTATTCCAAAACCTATGGAGATTGAACGGTTAGAAGAGATCTTAATGGAATTTGGTTTCATGGATATCTAGAATAAGGGAGCCTCTATGAACAGGCGGAAAGGAGCTAATATGTTATTAATTCGTTCTATTATAAGACCAGGTCAGACGAGAAAAGTACTATCAGAATTATTATCAGCCGGATTCCCGGCAGTAACCAAAATGGATGTTTATGGACGAGGAAAACAAAAGGGAGTCAAGGTCGGTGAGGTGGTCTATGATGAGATTCCGAAAGATATGTTATTAATGGTTGTCAGGGATGAAGACAAAGATGATGTTGTCAGAGTTATTATGAAATATGCGAGAACAGGTGAAAAAGGAAACTTTGGAGACGGGCGTATTTTTATCTCACAGGTGGAAGAGGCATATACGATCAGTACCAAAAAATCAGGATTATAAGGAGGGCTGTTTATGAAAGAAATAATTGCAGTGATTCGTTCGAATAAACTGAGCCGAACAAAAAGAGCCCTTTCAGATGCAGGCTTTCCGGCATATACCTGTAGAAAGGTTATGGGAAGAGGGAAAAAAGTGATCGATCCGACTTTCTTTCAACTTGGTATCGAAGAGGAAGAATTGTCATCAACACCGGTTGGAGAGTTTCTTACAAGTGTATCAAGATTGATTTCCAAAAGGCTGATCACAATGATCGTAGCAGATGAGCATGTTATGACAATCGTTGATACCTTAATAGAAGCGAATTCAGAGGGAAACCCCGGAGACGGGAAGATCTTTGTGCTGCCGGTCATTGAGGATTATCGTATCCGAGATGGCGCAAAAGAAACGGACATAGATGAATATTAAGGGGGTGACAGTATGAGCGCAATGAAAGATGAGGTTCTGGAGAAGTATAATGCCAGAGTCTATAAAAATAGAAAGGAACACGTAGTTACAGTAGGTGAGAACAATCCGGATACAGTAAAAGCCAATACCAGAGCGATACCCGGTATTATTACGCAAAGAGGATGTTGTTTTGCAGGTTGTAAGGGTGTTGTTCTTGGTCCTCTAAAGGATGCAGTCATCATTGTTCATGGACCGATTGGGTGTGCATTCTATACCTGGGGTACCAGAAGACATAAGGCGTATGCAGATGAGCGGGATGGAGAGAAGGCAGAGTGTTATCTTGAATACTGCTTTTCGACCGATATGCAGGAATCTGATATTGTATTCGGTGGTGAAAAGAAATTAAAACAGGCAATTACAGAAGCGATGGAACTATTCAATCCGATTGCTATATTTATCTGTTCTACCTGTCCGATTGGTTTGATCGGTGATGATGTGCAGGCCATTGCAAAATGGGGAGAAGAGGAGTATCAGATAAAATGTATTGGATTTAGTTGTGAGGGATACAAAGGAGTTAGTCAGTCAGCAGGCCATCATATAGCCAATAATCAGTTAATTCGCTATATTATTGGTACCGGCGACAGAGAACCGAAAGAAAAGTACAGTATTAATCTATTGGGTGAATACAACATTGGCGGCGATGGCTGGGAAGTGGAGAAGTTATTAAAACGATGTGGTATTGAAGTTGTATCGATATTTACAGGTGCCAGCAGCTACCGGGATATTAAGAATTCCCATCTGGCAGATCTTAATCTGGTACAGTGTCATAGATCTATAAATTATGTGGCAGACATGATGAAAGATAAATATGGTATCGACTGGATCAAGATCAACTTTGTTGGAACCGAAGCCTGTAAAGAATCTCTTAGAGCCATTGGAGAATATTTTGAAGACGATGAATTAAAGGCGAGAATAGAAGCGGTGATTTTGGATGAAATGTCAAATGTTGCAGAGGAACTTGTATATCTGAAAAATAAGCTGAAAGGCAAGACGGCAGCCCTATATGTAGGTGGTTCCAGATCCCATCATTATCAGAATCTGTTAAGTGAATTTGGTATCAGTACCATTTTAGCAGGATATGAATTTGCACACCGGGATGATTATGAGGGACGCGAAGTGATTCCGGATATTAAACCGGATGCAGATAGTAAAAATATTGAAAGCATCACGGTTGAACCGGATCCCAAATTCTACAAAGTCCGGCTGACGGAGGAACAAAGAACGGCTCTGCTGGAAAAAGGCATATTGCTTAATGAATACCATGGTATGATTAGGGACATGGAGGAAGGGGCAGTTATCTGTGATGATTTGAATCATTTTGAAACAGAAGAATTTCTAAGGATTCTGAAACCGGATATCTTTTTCTCCGGTATCAAAGATAAATTTGTTGCTCAGAAAAATGGTATGCTGTCAAGGCAGCTGCACTCCTACGATTATAGTGGGCCTTATGCAGGCTTTGGCGGAGCGGCAAGATTTGGAAAGGATGTTTTAATGGGCTTATCGACCCCTGCATGGAGTTATATCAGGGCACCTTGGAGAAATGTACCATGTTTAGAAGGAACTTTAGGAGGTGAAAAGTAATGCTTGATTATACGAAAAAAGAAGTGAAAGAAAGAAAAGCGCTTTCGATCAATCCTGCGAAGACTTGTCAGCCGGTCGGAGCCATGTATGCAGCATTGGGCGTTCATAAATGTCTGCCGCACAGCCATGGTTCCCAGGGATGTTGCGCATTTCATAGAATGTTTTTAACAAGGCATTTTAAAGAGCCGGCAATGGCATCCTCCAGTTCATTTACAGAAGGGGCATCTGTCTTCGGCGGCGGCAGCAATGTTAAGACAGCAGTAAAGAATATCTTTGAGCTGTACAAACCGGAAATGATCGCTGTACATACGACCTGCCTGTCAGAGACAATAGGCGATGATTTGAATTCATTGATTCAGGATATGACAATTCCGGAAGGGAAATATGTAGTCCATTGTAATACGCCAAGTTATAAAGGATCCCACATAGATGGATTTACCAATATGGTCTCCGGATTTATAAATTATCTGGCCGAGAAAAGTGATTCTGACAACGGTAAGATTTGTTTGATGCCGGGCTTTGTCAATCCCGGAGATATGCGTGAATATAAGAGACTTATGGATTATATGAAAGTCGAATATATTATGCTCCCAGACTCAAGCGGTGTCATGGACGCCCCAATGACAGGCAAATTTGAAATGTATCCTAAGGGCGGAACAACCGTGGAGGAGATAAAAGCATTAGGCGGCTGTACATCAACTCTGGCATTAGGACTTAAGACATCAGAACCGTCGGCAGAAGTACTTAGGAAGAAATGCGGTGTACCTTATAAAGCCCTTCCGCTGCCGATGGGAATGGAGGCAACGGATCAGTTTATTATGGCACTGCAGGATATTTCCAAGGAGGAGATTCCTTGTGAATTAGAAGAGGAACGCGGTCAACTGGTTGATATCATGATTGATATTCATCCTTACACCTATGGGAAAAAAGTTGCAGTCTATGGTGATCCGGATACAGTTCTTGGTATTGCAGCATTTGTACTGGAACTGGGAATGATCCCGAAATACATGGTAACCGGTACACCGGGAGCAGCATTTGAAGAAAGAGCCAAGGAGCTTCTTGGCAAATTTGGTGTTGAGGATTGTATCGCCAAAGAAGCAGGAGATTTATTCCTTATGCATCAATGGATCAAAAATGAAAGTGTGGACTTGTTGATTGGCGGAACCCATGGAAAGCATATTGCAAGAGCGGAAGATATTCCTTTGATCAGAATGGGATTCCCGGTCATTGACCGTTATATTCATTCCTATCTGCCATTAACAGGCTATAAAGGAGCCATTCGTATGGCCGAGTTAATCGCAAACGCATTAATGGATTATCAGGACAGTCATTGTGAAGAGCAGGATGTAGAAGTTGTAATGTAGAATAGATAGAAAACAAAAACAAAAACCATAGGCGGTGAGGTCTATGGTTTTTGGCGTATATGGCTTGAATGAAAGGAAGTGTATTCATTATGCAAGGTATATTAGAGGAGAGAAAAGAATCAATACAATACAAATACGAGAGCGGCTGTAGTGGAACTGGTATCCGGTGTGATTCTGATAGTGTATCAGGAGCAGTCAGTCAAAGAGCATGTGTATATTGCGGAGCCCGGGTCGTATTAAATCCCATTACGGATGCGTTCCATATTGTGCATGGACCAATTGGGTGTGCCAGCTACACCTGGGACATTAGAGGCAGTCTTAGCAGCGGAGACGATATCTATCGGAATAGTTTTTCCACGGATCTAAGAGAACAGGATGTTATATTTGGAGGAGAGAAGAAGCTTGAAGCAGCAATAGAAGAAATAGCCAGGAGACATCATCCTAAACTTATATTTGTATATGCAACTTGTATTGTGGGGGTGATTGGAGATGATGTAGATGCCATTTGCAAGAAGATGTCTGATAAATACAATATGCACGTTATTCCGGTAAAATCACCGGGATTTTCCGGTAACAAATCGACGGGCTACCGTATGGCCTGTAATGCGATCATGGAGGTATTGGAACACTATAAGGGACAGCCAAAACAACAGGGCATCAATATTTTAGGTGATTATAATCTTGCAGGTGAGATGTGGATCATAAAAAATTATATGAAGGAAATAGGAATACCGGTGGTATCAACCTTTACCGGTGATTGCAGTTATGAGTCAATGAAGCGTGCTTCGGCTGCAGCCCTAAATGTAGTACAGTGTGCCGGTTCCAGTACTTACCTGGCAAATCGCATGGAGGAAGAGATGGAAATTCCTTTTATAAAAGTCAGCTTTTTTGGAATAGAAGATACGACAAGCTCTCTAATACGTATAACGGAAGCTCTGGGAGATGAGAGGGCAAGAGAGAGGGCTGTTGCATTTTGTAAGAAAAAAACTGCCGAACTGGAAGCATTCCTTACTATATACCGCAAAGGTCTGAAAGGGAAGAAAGCGGCAATTTATGTTGGAGGGGGGTTTAAAGCCATATCACTCATCCGGCAATTTCGTTCCTTAGGTATGCAGACCGTTGTGGTCGGCACTCAGACAGGAAAGCCGGAAGATTATGAGATGATTGGAAGTCTTGTAGATGAGAATACCATTATATTAGACGATGCCAATCCGGCAGAATTAGAAACGTTTATGAAAGAGAAAGGTGCAGATATCTTAGTAGGCGGTGTAAAAGAACGACCGTTGGCTTATAAATTAGGGATTGCCTTTTGTGATCATAACCACGAGAGAAAGCATCCCCTTGCCGGATTTGACGGGGTGGTCAATTTCACAAGGGAGATTAATGACAGTATGAATAATCCTGTATGGGGTTACATCAGAAAAGCAGACGGATAGGAGATGACATTATGAAAAAGACAAAAATTGAGCCGATGGTCAATCTAAATATTAATCCTTGCAAGATGTGTATGCCTATGGGAGCCGTGACGGCTTTTTATGGAATTGAAAAATGTATGTCAATATTACACGGATCTCAGGGATGCAGCACTTATATAAGAAGACATATGGCAACTCATTATAATGAGCCTGTTGATATTGCATCTTCATCTTTAACAGAACAGGGGACCGTCTATGGTGGTGAGCAAAATCTAATCAAGGGGCTTAACAATCTCATAGAGCTGTATCATCCCAAACTCATCGGAGTCGCTACGACCTGTCTGGCGGAAACGATTGGTGAAGATGTCTTAAGAATCGTAAACAAATTTTATGAAGAGCATCCGGAGTATAAGGATATTATGATAATACCTGTGAACTCTCCGGGTTATGGAGGAACACAGTTTGAGGGATATTACAGAGCTTTGCACAGTATCCTTGCACATATCCCAATGACAGGGGAGAAGAATAATAAGATAAATGTAATCACCTCTGCGATTAGCCCCAAAGACACCAGATTTCTAAAAAAGGCCTTTGCTTTGTTCGATATTGAGATCATTTTACTTCCAGACCTGTCTGATAATCTGGACGGAGGATTCAAAGATACTTATAGTCGTCTTCCGAAGGGAGGAACCTCAATTGAATCTATCAGAGAAATGGCCGGAGCAAAACTTACGATAGAACTTACTAATTTAGAGATTGATTCCGCACCAGGAAAATATTTGGAAGAGACTTATGGGGTGCCATACAAGAGATTAAATATTCCGACAGGATTAAGGGATACGGATGCCTTTTACAATCTTTTATCTAAGATCAGCAAAAAGCCCATACTATCAGAGATTATAGAAGAACGAGGCAGATATGTTGATGCCATGGTCGATGGACATAAATACAATGGAGCCGGTCGTGCAGTGATTTTTGGAGAACCGGATTTTGTTTGTTCCACTGTTCGCTTATGTGTAGAAAATGGTATAATGCCATTGGTATGTGCCACAGGGTCTGTCAATAAGCAAATGAAACAAACCCTTCATGAGGAAATAAAAAAGGTTGCCGACAGATACTTTATTGAACGATATGAGATATTAGATGATGTAGATTTTAAAGTGATTGAGGATATGGCTGTCACCTTGCATGCCAATCTGCTGATTGGTAATTCAGATGGACGCCGCATGGAAGACAAACTACATATTCCCCTTGTAAGACGCGGTTTTCCGATCCATGACCGGGTGGGAGGTCAAAGACTGCGAATGTTGGGTTATGAAGGCTCCTTGCTGTTTCTGGATGATATATCGAATGCAGTAGTTAAGAGAAAAGAAACTGGGTTTAGAGAGGAAATATATAACAAGTATTACAACGAGAGCAAGACCATAGAAGATAGGACAAAGAGCCACCCCTGCTTTAATGGGTGCGCCTCAGGTTGTGCAAGAATGCATCTGCCCGTAGCACCAAGATGTAATATCCAGTGCAATTATTGTGTACGCAAGTTTGATTGTCCTAATGAAAGTCGCCCGGGAGTGACTACAAAAGTATTAATGCCAGAGGAGGCATTAGAGAAATACAAGTTAGTAAAAGAAAAGATGCCGAATCTAACGGTAGTTGGCATTGCGGGGCCGGGAGATGCCCTGGCAAACTTTGATGAGACGAAAAGAACACTGGAGCTTATTCAAGAATATGACAAAGACGTTACATTTTGCCTATCTACTAACGGGCTTATGCTGCCTAAGTATGCCAATGAATTATGTGACTTGGGAGTTACTCATGTAACCGTAACGATAAATGCAGTTGATGTTAAGATCGGAGCCCAAATATATAAATATATCAATTATGGCGACACCCGCTTTGAAGGTGAAAGTGCTGCCGCGATATTATTGGCAAATCAGTTAAGTGGGCTAAGACTGTTACTTGCGAGAGAAATTATTTGTAAGATCAATATTGTAACGCTTAAGGGAGTTAATGATCATCATATTCCTGATATTGTGAAAAAGGTTAATGAGTTAGGCTGTTATATAACCAATATCATGCCGTTCATACAAGTGGAGGGAAGTGCATTTGAACATCTTCCCGGTACCAGTAATAAGGAAATCAACAAGATCCGTTCAAATTGTTCCGGGATTATGAGGCAAATGTATCATTGCAAACAATGCCGTGCGGATGCAATCGGAAAACTGGATGAAGACAAATCGATTGAATTCGAAGGATGTAAAGGCTGCGTGACTAAGAAGGAGAAAGATATAAGTTATCGTTTTGCGATCGCCTCTAAAAGCGGTATGTTGGTGGATCAGCATTTTGGGCATACATCAGAATTCTATATCTATGAATACAAAGACGGAAGAGCGGCCTATCAGGAAAAAAGAACCATAAGTAAATATTGCACAGGTATGGAGGAATGCGGAGATAAAGAAGATAAAATAAATCGAATCCTTAGTACGATTGACGATTGCAATGGAGTGATTGCTCTTAGAATTGGTGATTCGCCCAGGCAGAGATTAATAAAGCGGGGAATTAATGTATTTGCAACCTATGATCGAATTGAAGCAGCTGTAGAAAGTGCAGCACTTAAAATTATGGATTGAAAGGAGTAATGGATATGGTACAACCAAAATATCATGTATTTATCTGCACAAGCTGTAGAATTAACGGAACGCAAAAAGGATTTTGTTTCCAAAAGGGGTCGGTAGGTTTAGTGGATCGGTTCATGGAAGAAACCTTGGATCGAGATTTATCCGGCGAAGTAGTGATTAGTAATACCGGATGTTTTGGCATATGTGATAAAGGACCAGTCGTAGTCGTGTATCCGGAGGGTGTATGGTATGGCAATGTAACAGAGGATGATGTAGAGCGTATATTTGACGAGCATTTTGAAGGAGGTACACCGGTTCAAGATTTAATAATATAGGAGGGAGTTATCATGATAAAAATAATAGATTCCACATTAGCAATGTTAGATAATTATCTTCCGAAGAAAGAACAATTACTGCAATTTTGCAGTTACATGAAAGAAATAGGGATTATAGATTTAGAGTTGTCAAAATACGCTTATAAAATCATGGGAAATCTTCCTTCAGGTTATCGGTTTTATTTGCGAATAGAGACATATGAAAAAAAATCAGAGTATCCGGGAATCTATCGTTATTTCGTGCCGCAAAGTGATGCGGGAGAAAAGACCATTTGCGAATTTCAGATGAATGATGTGAAAGAAATTGTACATTTACGCTCAAAAAAAGGATCAGGATATATCCGAATCGTGGGGTTAGATGATTTGCTGTGTCATGATTATGCTTTGACAATAAAAGAAATCCAAAAGATATTTAGGGGCGGAACGGTAAATTTCTGCCCCGAGAATGCCTGTCACTGTGCTACGGCTTTGGCAGTGGAATGGTTTCTTGCGGGTGGCAATGAGGTTACCACTTCATTTGCATCCTGTGGACAGCGGGCGGCCACCGAAGAAGTATATATTGCTATGAATATCGTAAAGAGGTTTAAACCAAATCAATCCCTTGGAATCTTAGTACAGGTGAGAAAGCTTTTTGAGGAAATCATAGGAACGAAGCTTCCATTATTTAAACCGGTAGTAGGAAAGCAGATCTTTTATGTGGAATCTGGTATTCATGTAGACGGTATTCTTAAAAATCCTTCTAATTATGAGGCATATCCACCGGAGAAAGTGGGGCAAAAAACAGAAATTGTATTAGGCAAATATTCCGGGAGAAGCTCAGTTATGAATAAGTGTCAGAATTTATCGTTGAAGTTGCCCGGTAAGACTGGAGTTTTGGTACTGCTTGAATGTGTAAAAGAGCTAAGTGTCAGGAAAGGAAGCAGTATAACGGATGAGGAATTTCTGGTTCTCTATAAGGAGGTGACCGCCCTTGAATAAGAAGATCAGGATAGTAGATACCACCTTACGGGATGGAGAGCAAAGACCGGGAATCGCCATGAAGATCGAGGATAAAGTAAAAATAGCACAATTGCTGGATGAATGTGGTGTTTATGAGATAGAGGCCGGAGCTCCTGGTATTGAGGGGGGGGAGTATTACCAGGAATTAAGAAGAAGAATAAAACATTCTAAAATATCTATATGGAGCCGTATGAGTATGGGGGATTTAAAAAAGGCGGTTATATGCAAACCGGACATTATCCATATAGGAGTTCCCGTATCCTATGTACAAATCTATAGTAAATTAAAAAAGAATAAGGTATGGGTGCATAAAAGTATCAAAGAATGTGTGGGATTAATTTTGGCAGAAAATATACAGGTAACAGTAGGATTTGAGGATGCATCCAGGGCAGATGAAGGATTTATGATAGAGACTGCCAGACAAATAAAAGAGTTGGGTGGAAACGTGATCAGAATCGCAGACACGGTAGGGGTGCTTACCCCATCAAGGACCAATCATATTATTCAGGAAATTTTGAAGAAAGTGGATGTTGAGATCGAGTTCCATGGGCATAATGATCTGGGTATGGCTCTGGCAAATTCTATTGTCGGAGCAAAGTCAGGGGCGAGGTATATTGACTGCACGATCTTTGGTGTCGGTGAGCGAAGCGGAAATTGCGATTTACGAGAGTTTGTGGAGGCGGCAGGGAAGCAGTTTGATCTGGGAATTGATAGAACCAAGATACCTGTGATGGAAAAAACGTTAGAGGAGATGATTTAATGACGAATGAGATCGGAATTCTTTTGGATGACCAAGGGAAAATGACGGATATATTCAATATGACTCATATTGATATTTTTACTCGCAAGGAAGAGTGGGAGGTGATACAGACAAAGACAAATTTAATGGTTGATACCTCCTTCACCGGAGCGCTTCGGCGTTCCATCGAAATGATCGTGAAAGAACTTGGAACATGCAGGGTTCTTATAGGAACGGCTATTATTGGTATGCCATATCATATATTTGACCGAAATGGTTTTGTGCTTTGTGAAGCAGAAGAATTAGATACGAATCTGCTGGAGCAGATATATGAAGATTATTGTAAAGAGAAAGAAGTGGAATTAGAAGAATTAACTGAGCCAGTACCAATACATCCACAACCTGTTGACAATGACGGGAATTTCTTCTTTGATTTTATTAAGCTTCAAAAATATCATCCGGAGATATCGTCTAAAAAGGCATTGCTTCCTTTTTTATCGCATGAATTATTTCAGACATTAACGATTGTGTGCAGTCATATTATGCCGTGGCTTGAGGATTTCGTAAAAGATAGAGGACAAATGATGAATTCAAAGCGAGAAGACGGAAGATATGTAGTTATTATCGATCATAAATCATGCAGAAAGGAGTAATATGAAAGAGTATATGACCGTGAACGGATTATTAAAAAGTGTAATGAATGAAGAATTTTATGAAAATGGAGTATTAAAAGAATGTTTTTTGGAAGATGAATGTGTATTGCAGACACCACAGGGAGCTTTCATTCCCAAATACGATTACTCGGATGTGCGAAGTAAATACCGTAACTCTTTATCATTCTATAAATCTGGTCAACTAAAATCCGTATATCTTCAGAATCGAACAAAAATAAAAAGTCCGGTGGGGGATATTGAGGCAGAGATGATTACCTATTATGAAACCGGGGAACTACATCGTTTATTTCCTTTTTACGGAAAGATCAGCGGATATTGGTCTGAGGAAGAAGAATTATCGGCCCTGGAACCTTTTACAGGAACGGTCAATGGGATTTCTTTTCATCATAAAGTAGCCTGTTATTGTTTCTACTCCTCCGGTCGTATTAAGAGTCTGACCCTTGCGGGAAACGAAGAGCTTATCGTAGATTCGCCAGTTGGGACGGTACATGTACGAATGGGAATTTCCTTCTATGATAGTGGGAAAATAAGATCCGTTGAACCTGAAGCAGAAACAAACATAAAGACTCCCGTTGGAACGATAGCTGCTTATGATAATACACCAATTGCTGTACATGGAGATGATAATTCTTTGAAATTTACGGAAGACGGGCGGCTTCTGTCAGTTAAGACAATCAAATCGGGTTTTGAGATCATAGATCATGAGAATAAGAAAATTCAGATACTTCCCAAATGCAGAAGGAGCTATTGGGATATAGAGAAATTTGAAATGGTACCTGTAGAAGTGATTTTCCGAGAAGAGGGAGTAGATATTCTCGATAGTGATGGATGGATATATGAATATTCTTTTCATGATCATCAAATAAAAAGCATCACCAATAAGCTCTATAAGACAGAGACAGGGTGTACGAATTGCGCTTCTTGTAGTGAATGCCAATAAGTTTTGTCTAACAACGATCAATTATTCAACAGAGAACATGGTCTGGTCACCTGATAATTCGAAAGAATAAAAGCCCGGACGCTGTTCTCTTTCTTTGAATACCAGGATATCATGGAATGTCTGTTGAACGCCTGGATAAGTAATGGTAATTAATAAATTGAAGGCATTTTCGTCGTGCCCTAATTTCAATAATTCACATTGCAGATCGCATTCTTCTTTTAGATGATATTTGGGATTCCCCATGATAAGTGAAACTTCACAATATGCTACCAGGTATTCCCCAAGAAAGCCATCTTCGGGTACATCAGCCGGGAATTCAGAAAAATAGAATCCGGAGTCATCACTCTTAAAAAGTTCTCTTATATTGGAATTAAGCTGGATATAGTATTTTTGTGGAATATAAAGATGACAGGTGATATTCGTTATAGTTGACATAGGTAAAACCTCCCTTTTATAAGAAATGCAGCAAGGATGCTCCGTAAACGAAACATCCTTGCTGCATTTCTTTTATTATATAGGAAAATCTTTAGTGAAGCAATATAAAAAATCTTTTACTTTTTGACTTTTAGCCGTTCAAGAGTAACAAGTTAGAAAGGAAATCACCTTTTCTGTGCATAATATATCCACCTCGGTTTTATATAACTGGAAAGCAGAGGCTGAAAAATTTACGCCGACCGGATTTCTATAGTGCAAAATGAATAAAAATTATTGTGAAAATTGATTATTATATACAAATAAAACATAGAATGTAAAAAAGCATTGAAAAAATATATAAAAAGTTTATAATTAATTTTAGAAAGGCAGTGAAAGAAGTGAGGTGTAAATAAAATGAAAATAAATATAAAAAAAATAAGTGAACAGACAGGATTTTCGCCTGCTACCGTATCAAATGCTTTGAATAGAAAAAGAGGGGTAAATAAAGACACATCGGCTAAAATCTTTCAGGCAGCCAGAGAACTCGGGTACATAAATGATTCGAATATCCAAAAGATCAAATTGGTAATGTATAAGTATAATGGTTTGATTACCGATGACACACCGTTTTTTCCGTTGATGTTTGACGGATTTGAAAATGAATGCCGTACCTCAGGATATGAAATG
>Ga0153996_1000568_pt1 | contig 16668 bp, 16 predicted proteins | sample TSNC080MetaG_FD_104728 | JGI IMG/M metagenome (GOLD analysis project Ga0153996, IMG submission 104728) | Attine ant fungus gardens microbial communities from North Carolina, USA - TSNC080 MetaG | ecosystem: Host-associated > Fungi > Mycelium > Unclassified | place: USA: North Carolina, Lumber...
CTACAACGCCTGCCGCAGCCGGGCCGACTGTATCAAAAGGCACATCTGCACAAGCGAATGCCGGAAGCCATCCGTCAAAAACTGCAAGCTCTGCGGCTTTTGCAACGACGTCTGCCCGGATTTTGAGGAACAGGTCTGCGTTTCCCGTTTCAAGCCGCCATACGTTTGTAATGGCTGCGAGGAGCGAAGCCGTTGCAGTCTGGAAAAAACCATGTACCATGCGACAGAAGCGCAGAAAAAAGCAGAGAAGGGCATTTCAGAATCACGCCGGGGCGTATTTGCCATCGAGCAAGAACTCAGCGCGCTTAATGAATTGGTGACGCCCTTGATTTTGAAAGGACACTCTGTTCATCAAATCTATCAAAACAATGTAGACAGCCTGATGTGTAGTGAAAAAACGCTATACAATTACATAGACAACGGCTTATTTGATGCGCGTAACATTGACCTTCCACGCAAGGTTAGATACCGTCCCCGCAGGAAAAAGAAAGAGTTCAAGGTGGATAAAGGCTGCTATGTAGGGCGTGCCTATCTGGATTATCAGACCTTTATGGGGAAACATCCACAGTATCATGCAGTGCAGATGGATTCGGTTATCGGCATCTCAGGCGGCAAGGTTCTGCTCACCATCCATTTCCCCGATACCGGTTTTATGATCGCCTTCCTGCGAAACGCCAATACTTCACAGTCAGTCATCGATATTTTCGACCGGCTGTATATGATTCTGGGCAGGGAACTCTTTCGCAAGCTATTCCCTGTTATCTTGACCGACAGGGGCTCGGAATTTTCAAATCCCATAGCTTTGGAAAAAACTTTGGATCGCTTTCGCAGAACCCATATTTTTTATTGTGACCCTAACTCCCCCATGATAAAGTCATCCGCATAGCGGATATACTTAATCACTTTGTCTGTCTTTGAAGTGCAGGGAACTTTGCGTAATTCGGATTTTAAGACTTTTACTTTTTTCAAGAGTTCGGATTTTTTCTGCCCTGTTGCCGTTTTTAATAGTTTTGTTGCATAGTATTTCTTCCAAGCAATTCCGGCATATTCGGGAGTGCGAACCCTATCTCTCGGTTTGTAAAATTCTTTCACTGTTTTTTCCGCAAACTTATCAAGCTCATTCAGATAGATATTAGAAAGATAAAACATATCGTACAAGCGGCTTATCATACGCTTTATTATACCTTGTTCGGAAGGGAGGGCTTTTTTTGATAACGGGAAATCAGCTTGCGGAAATGAGCCAACAGGATATTACTAAAGTCGGTGCCGAAAACCTTGTTGACATTTGCAGCGTTAGGATTGATTCCTCTTTACCGGCAGCCCTGCGTATGGAAAGCTATCTGGAACAAATAAAAAACCCTTATTGCTTTCTGTGTGAAAATACGCCGGTCAAGATCGGATTTGCTTCCGGCGCAAGGCCGCTGGAAGAAAAATTACTGGATTACTTCATCGGGCTAAAAAACAGATAAAAAGGGCAGACATGCCGTTTTAGGCGCGGTATAATTACTATGTGATTATGAAGGGAAGGAGGTACAATGGCTCGCATCAGAAAGGCAATGCAGACCGCTAAAAGTCTTGTATGGAGGGTGGCGCTTTATATCCGGTTTTCCAAAGAGGACGGAAACGATGAAAGCCTTAGCGTGGGAAACCAACGCAAAATACTTCACGAATACGTCCAAAGCCATTTTGAGGAAGAATACATAATAGTCGATGTTTACATTGACGACGGCAAAACCGGAACAGACGTCAACCGTCCCGATTTTATCCGTATGGAACAGGACATAAAGAGCGGCAAAGTAAACTGCGTCATTGTCAAATCCCTCGCCCGCGCCTTTAGAAACCTTGGCGATCAGCAAAAGTATCTTGAAGAATTTTTCCCTTTGCACGGAGTACGTTTTATCAATCTTGGAACGCCCTTCATCGACACGCACGTTAACCCACGTTCGGTATCCGGCTTGGACGTTCCCATACATGGCATGTTCAATGAACAGTTCGCCGCCAGCACATCGGAGGAAGTGAGAAAGACGTTCAACACAAAGCGGAGAGAAGGCGAGTTTATCGGTGCTTTTGCTCCTTATGGATACAAGAAGCATCCCGAAAATAAAAACTGCCTGATAATTGACGATGAAGCCGCTGCGGTTGTAAGGGATATTTTCACTTGGTTTCTGTATGGCATGGAACGCCCCGGTCAGGAGAAAAGCGGCAGCCTTAGTATAAATGGTATTGCAAAAGAGCTCAACGAGCGCGGCGTACCTTGCCCGGCAGCTTACAAGAAGCAGCAGGGATTCAAATACCAAAACCCGCACAACCGCTACAAAGAATGCTATTGGGCGGGCACAACGGTTTCAAGGATTCTGAAAGACCGTATGTATACCGGCTGCATGGTGCAAGGCAAATTTCGTGTTATCAGCTACAAAATCCATAAGCAGATAAAAACGCCGGAAGATGAATGGTTTATTGTCGAAAATACGCATGAAGCCATCATAGAGCAAAGCGTATTCGATGAAGTACAGCGCCGGCTTGAACGTGACACGAGAGCGGCGCCGGGAAAAAAGGAAGTCTATTTATTCTCCGGCTTCCTGCGGTGTGCGGATTGCAAGAGGTCTTTACATCGGAAAACCTCGAAAAACTATGTGTACTACTATTGCCGGACGCCTTCAATGGCGGAGGGTGCTTGCGAGAAAAGGACCGTCCGCAACGATACTCTGGAAAACATAGTCTTACAGGCGATAAAGGTACAAATCGCCTTAGTGGATAATCTGGCGCAGATAATCGACCAGATCAACAAATCGCCCAGAGTAAATAACCAATCCAACCGGCTCAGCGCCATGCTCAAACACCATGAGGATGAACATGCGAGGCTTACTAAAATCTCCGATGCGCTTTATGTTGACTGGAAGAACGGCGATATTACGCGGGAGGAATACCTTCGTATGAAAGCCGAGTTTGCGGCAAGGATTGACGAGGTAGCAAGGGCGATAGAAAAAATCCGCGATGATTGTAATGTAATCGCCGCAGGCATAACTTCCGAAAATCCGTTTTTCGTTGAGTTTCAGAAGTACAGGAACGTAAACAGCCTAAAGCGCGATATACTGGTTGACTTGGTAGAAAGCATTTTCGTACACAAGAACGGCGAAATTGAAATTAAGTTTAACTTTGCCGACCAACACCAACGGATTCTTGACTTCATCGAGAATAACGAACGCGAGTTGGTGGTTTTGGGGAAAACTCATACCGCATGAGTACCCCGATTATTTTATCGGTAAAGTTGTGCATAAATAGTAGGCCCCACCGGCCCGACAGGGCCGCAGGGTATATCCGGGCCAACAGGCGCTACTGGATCGCGGGGAGAGCCCGGGTATTCAAGGGGGTGCTACGCTATCTCATTTTTAGGCTGCCCCAAGCAGTACTGGTCTGTTGGAAGGCCCCTGGCATGGGCGCGTTCGGAATGCACAATATGCTGTCCGCTGCATCTTTCATCCGACGGTAGGAGCATTATCCTTGGCTGCGGCAGATGTTACGCGGTAAGCTATTCGATAGATCTATGTGTTGAGAAAGGAGCTGGAAAATGTGTTTCCATCAGCATACAGACCTTCCATAATCATAAAAGAACCGACGGATTTGTCAGCCATACGCCAATCGTATATGAAAATATTCCATTGACCGTGTCGGCAAGCGGGATTTTCGTTTCAACACGCTGCTGGTCATGCCCATCCCCCCTTACGCTTACGCTGCTGACGCCAGCCTCTGTCAGGGTAAATCAAGCAAGCATTTGCGTGATGGAGCTGTAGAATACTTAAAGCAAACATCCACGCACTAGCGGTTTGCGTGGGATTTAAAGCACCTGTAAACGGCTTCAGGCTTTGCGTATCCGAGAAATGGACATCCCAAAAGGAGCAGCCTGTTCAGTAGGCGGTTGCCGGAAAACGCGGCCATATACCGCTCCGAAAGCACGCATCCGACGCGCAGCTTTGAATGCTCGGCCGTTTGCCCGAAATTGATGGCGCATACGCCCCTTTCAATACCCAGCCGCAGGATATGCAGCAGCATATTGTAATATAAATCAAATTCATCCCGCCGGTTATAGTCCATGCCGCCAAAAACAAAATCCAGGGTATCCGAGTCATATTGCAGGGCGGTAAAGGCCAGCGGTCTTTCGTTTTCGTAAAAAGCATAGATTTCCCCGTCAAGCCTTTGGAAAAATTCCATGCCGAGGGTTTCCAGCGGATAATCCGACCGCTTTAAAACATTCAGGTACAAGGCGTGCATTTCGCCTGAAAAATCGGCTGGCTCCACCCTTCTGACAGTGAGTGCGTTTCCTTTTTCCAGCGCCTGAAGCAGTCTCCGGCGGTATCCGCTTCGCAGCGCCGAAAGGTATTCATCAAAGGAGGCGAAGCGATTTTGAAAAATGCACGCGGACAGCGTTTGCGCGGCGGCAACACTACGGATTTCCGGCTTCCGCTCCAGATTAAGCGCCAGAAACAAACCCTTCCGTTTTTTATAATTCCCCACAAGGATCGCAAAATCCCCCGCAAAGCCGCGCCGGTCAATGGACACAGGCGGTGCGATTACCGTAAACGGAATATTCAGCCTAAGCCTTCCAAAGGTGAAAAGATTCAGCTTCATATTATATTCGGTGCATACATATTCCGGGTGAACGACACAGCGGAACACGGTGCCGCTTGCCGTTTTCAGGGTTTCAAGCGTGCTTGCAGGAAGCAGGGGGTTTTTGGCAAGCGCATCCCAATCGTCCGGAACATCCAGGTGAATTTTCCCTTCAAAGCTCTTTTTCATATGCCGCAAACCTTTTGTGTGGGCGCTTCGCGAAGCGCGAGGTAAGGTTGATTGATTTTGTATTTTCATCCAGAATCCAGCTGCTGACCACCCTGTCCGCGTTGGGATAATGGGATTTGATCTGCCGCAGCCCCTCGGCAAACAGCAGCAGGATGGTTCCGTTGGCCCGGTATTCCGGCAAGACGCCCATCTCCGCGATTTTTATGGTGCGTATTGGCCTGTGCAGCAATTTATGCCTGATCCAGGTGCCGGCATTCACCTCCCCGCCGGCGGGCGTCAGCTCGTTGAAATCCGGATACAACAGGATAAAGCCGATATCGATGCCGTTTTTTGACGCGAATATCAGATTGCAGGGCCCAAGCAGCGGCTTCATAGACGCGAAAAGTTCCAGATCCTCGTCATAGGCACGGTAAAAGCAGTACCTGTGGTTTGCAAATATGGCGTTGCTCAAATCGGTGTAGCGTTTCATCGTCTGCGCGAAGCGCCTGAAATCGGCGCAGGTAAGCCGGATATCCCCGGAGCGCCTTTTTATGCCCGGCAATAAGCGGCTCACGCCGCTGTAAATGTTGTTAAAGCTGTCCCGGAAGCTTTGGAACGTAATTTTTGTGTATCCGCACGCGAAAAAATCATGATAGTACCGGGGATTGTAGCTTTCACCAAACAGCGGAGGCGCTTTCGCTTCGCTCCAGAGGAAGCCGACGGAATAATTGCAGTGCCCGTCCAGCGATACCTCCAGCCGCTTGCAGCCGAGCTTTCGGCCCAGGCTCTCCGCGTAATCCATCATCAGGCTCACCGCGGCAAAGGCTCCCTCCTCGGCCTCGAAAAAGCCAACCGTCAAAGCGTCATACGCCTTGTGCCTGATTAAAACGCATTGGCAGCGTATTTTCCCGCCGTCCATAACGCCGATCATCTTTTGGATACTGTTCCGAAAAAACGCCCCGCCGGGATTGCAAACGATTTTCAACGCCGGGCTTTTATTGTTTTTAAAAGTGCCGTCCCTTTTGTAAAAGCCTCTCATGCTCCTGTCATATGCGGATATGCCGCCGAAGGTGACGATCTCCATACAGCCCCCTAAATAATGTTTGGCGTGACGCCCTGATAAATCTGATGGCGGTAGTACAAATTGACATACAGATAAAACAGGTATTTAAGCGGATGACGGAAAAAATCCGCCCGCAAAACGGTGCGTTTGAGGATTGCCCCAACCGAAAATACATTTTTATAAAGCAGCCAGTAGGCGGCCGTAAGCTCCGGGGCGGTCATCTGTGCCGGTTTGTGCACCGCCTCGGCGCCGTTATAGCTGTGGATATCGTGATTGACGATCCGCCCCTGGGCCGCCATATCGCGAAAAAAATCGGTGCCCGGAATGGGCGTGAGGATATAAAACCTCGGAATGGTAATTTTATTCCTGACAATGAACCTGCCGGTTTCCCTGATGCTCTCCAGGGTGTCGCCGTCGGCTCCGACGACCATTTCGGTGGAAACGTCGATTCCGGCCCCGGTTACCCTGCGGATTTGTTCCTCGTACCGGGCAGCGGCCGCCCACGTCTTGTTCATAGAGTCAAGGCTTTCCTGGGAGATGCTCTCCAGCCCGAAGGAAAGCGCGGTGCAGCCGCTGTCCGCGAGGATTTTGAGCATCTCCCCATCGTCCGCCACAGAAATGGAGCACTGGGACATCCATTTCATGCCCAGCTTTTTGATCTCCCCGCAGAGGGCGGAAAAATAAGCCCTGTCGGAATAGATGTTGTCGTCCAGCAGCAGAAATTTCCGGAAGCCCAGCCGCCTGACCTCCCGGATATCCCGGATGACCTCGTCGATTCCCCGCTTGAGATAGACGCCCCGGTAAAGGCAGTGAACCGAGCAGAAGGAGCAGGAATTCGGGCAGCCGCGCCCCGCCTGCACCGGCAGGAAATCTCCGATTTTTTTCTTTGCCAGCAGATCGTACCGGGGCAGGGGATAGGTCAGCGTTTCAAGGGGTATGCGGTAAAACGGCTGTAGTGCTCCCGCTTTAAAATCCTCCACCATTTTAACAAAGCTTATCTCGCCGTCACCGGCGATCACGCAGTCGCAATGCTTTTTTGCTTCCTCCGGCATCAGGCTGGCCATATATCCGCCCATGACAACGGTTTTGCCCAGCGCCTTAAAACGGTCGGCAATATCCAGGCCGCGGATGATGGCGTGGCCCATTCCAGATATGGCGATGAGATCGGCGTCGGTGTCAAAATCCACCTCGTCGATGGTTTCCAGGCAGACCTCAAATTCCACATCGGGCACAAGAGCCGCCAGGATAGCCGGCGCCAGCCCCACAAAATAGAGGCGGCGTTTCTTTATGAGCTGCCTGCCGCTAAAATACGGCGTAGGCTGGATAAAATAGATCTTCATGCTTCCCTTGCCCTCTGCCTGAAATAATCAAGCACGATGGTTTTGTAATATTCCAGATCCATAAAGTCATAGCATCCGGTTTTCTTCGCCAGGCGGTAAAGCCTGCGGGTAAGCCTGTAATACTCCAGATAAAACTCTCGCCTTGTCATGTTTTCCGGCTCCGCCACAAGATGCAGAAAGTCCCAGTGCTCTATGTCGCCGGTAATCAGCCTGTCTTTATATTCATCAAAAAGCGGCGTGCCGGGGATGGGGGTAAACACGGAAACGGTGACATATTTCAGGCCGTGGGCCTCCACCCAGTCGTACAAATCCCTGAAATACCGCTTTGTCGCGTCAAGCGGAGCGATCATCAGCGCAAAGCAGCGGGCCGAGGTGCTGTTCACCACCTGGACGCATCTTTCGTTGACGTCCACCGTGACGCGCTTGTTGTAATTGTCCAGCTCCCTGTCGCTGATGGCCTCCAGCCCGACAAAGAAGTAGGTAAAGCCGATATCCGCAAGGGCCCGGATAATATCGGGATGCGCCGCGATAAAATCAGCCCGCCCGTAGCACAGGTATTTTTTATGGATGCCCCGCTCCCTCACCTGCCGGATAAACTCCCATACCCGTGGGACGTCGAACAGAAAAACGTCGTCGGCAATCAGCACGGTTTCACAGTCCAGCGCTTCCAGCTCGTCCATCACCCTGTCAAGGCTCCGCGCCGAATAGCGGCCCGAGCCAAGCCGTGTGCAATAGCAGAATTTGCAGTCGTAAGGGCAGGATATGGCGGTTTTCAGGGTGGCCACCCCGGTAAATTCCAGGTAACGGAACCAGGACTTGTGCCGGTAGAAAAAGGCGCGGTCAGGCACCGGCAGCTCGTTGATATCAAAGGGGAGCAGCGGATTTTCCCGGTACGCGCCGTTTTGCTTGTAGCACAGGCCGTTTATTTTGGAAAGGTCGGCGGACGCGCCCGCCCAAAAATCCAGCAGCACGCCGAAAGCGCCCACATCCTCACTTCGGAACACATAGTCCACCCCGCTGCCGTAAAAGCTGTCATAATTAAGCTGTGCGTGAACACCGCCGATAAGGGTAATAATGCCGGGATCGGCGGCTTTTGCCGTCCTGGCGTATTTAATCATCAGATTTTGCTGGGTGATATACCCCGTAATCGCCACAGCATCCGGTTTTTCCCGTTCTATTATCTCCCGCGCGCTGATTGTTTCGTTAAAGCCGTCGTATATGATATCCTCCCAGCCGTGGAGGGTGGCCACCGTGTGGAGGTATTCCAGCTCCAGCGGTTCGCTGTTGATGATTTGCAGGTGCTTCAGGATGTTGGGCGCGGGCGGCCGCATGAGCAGAATTTTGATACCTATCCCCCCTTGATAATTTTCAGAAGATATTGAAGGCTGATTTTCATAGCGCCCAGGGAAAGCCTAAGCGTCCGGGTTAAGCCGTAACGCCTTATCATATACAGGCTGTGCCCGGGCGTAACGGTGATCTGATAGTAAAGCTTTAAAATTTGCAGGTAATACTGCCTTACCGACAGCCTGGAGGGCTGTACCACCAGATGTGCCATATCCCATTTTTCCGGCTCCGAATAGGGAATAATGAGATTTTCGCGGAATTGCTCAAAATACGGCGTACCCGGCATCGGCGTAAACGGCTGGAGATTGACAAAGACAATATCGATTTCTTTCAGAAATTCCCTTAGCCGCGAGAAGTTGGATTTATCCCAGCCGATACCCAGGATGATGGTTGCGTAGCACTCGATGCCGTGCTTTTTCAGTATGCCCACGGCGGCGATATTGTCCTCCACCCGGCTGCGCTTTTGGTACCCGTCCAGCTCCTCCTGGCTGGCCGATTCCAGGCCCGCAATCACCGCTCCCAGCCCCACATCTGCCAGGCGGGCGATCACATCCTCGTTGGCGGCGATAAAATCCGCCCTGCCGTAAACCAGAAAGCGCTTGTCGATCCGGTTTTTCTCCAGCTTGTCCGCGAATTCCAAAAGCCTTGGCTTGTTAAAAAGAAAGTTGTCGTCCACGATATAGACCTCCCGCTGGGGAATGGTCAGCAGCTCCCGGATTACATCGTCAACCGCCCTTGCGGAATAGGGCGCGATCTCCTTGCAGAAGCAGAAGCCGCAGTTGTACGGGCAGCCGTAAGAGGTTTTTATCAGCGCGCAGCGGCTTTGAAACAGGTAATAATATCTTTTCAGATACCGCTCCGGCAGGCTTCGGTCCGGAAGCATATCGGAAGGATCGTCGCACCCGGCAAACCGGTAAAAGTCCCCGGCGCTCCGGCAGACACAGTCTATGTGCTCGTCGGCAAAATCATGGGGGCAAACGGCGGCATGGACGCCGCCCACGCCAATTTTAATCGCCGGGTCAAGGGATTTGATACGCCGCGCATACTCCTTTATGACGCCGATGTGGCTGATATAACCGGTTATCCCCACAATATCGGGCCGGTTATTTTTGACAAGCCGCGTTATCGGCCAAGGCTCCAAAATCATGTCGATAACCGTGACGGAGTGGCCGTTTTTGCGCAGCACGGCTGCCAGCGTCATCAGCTCCAGCGGCTCGCAGATCATCATGCTTTGCAGGCCGATTGTCCGTCTGTGGGGCTTTGGCCGGATCAGCAGGATATTCATGGCCGCTTCACCATCACAAAGCCACAGATCGACGGCATATAAAACCGCTCTTTCACCGCGAATTCGGACAGTATGGAAAACTCCGCCTCGGCAAGCCTGCGGAAATCTTTTCTGGACAGGTATTCAGCCGGTTCGGCGGTTTTTTCCACCGCCGCCATTACAAGCCGGTCATACATATTGTTGATGGAGGCTTGGGCGAAAATCATAACGCCGTCGTCCTTCAGAACCTTTTTTAGACTGGCCAGCACCGCTTTTTTGTTCCTGTAATAAGGGAAGGAGTGGCAGCAGGTAATAGCGTCCAGGCTGTTTTCCGATATATAAGACGTCAAATCCCGGCTGCCAAGATCAGCGCAAAAAAGATTGGCTTGGGGTTCCCGTTCCTTCGCCCGCCCTATCATCTCCCCGGATCTGTCAATCCCAAACAGAAGGACGCCTTCCTGCCGTTTTTTAATTTCATGAAGAAGCTGCCCGGTGGCGCAGCCGGCGTCCAGCAGCGCAAAGCCTCTGCCGCCAAACCGCTCCGACAGGAGGGAAGCGACCTTTGTTCTTGTAGGGCCGAGGGAATATTTTTGCACCCACAAGCGGTCATATTTTGCCGCCAGCTTATCCCAAACGCAGCCGTTCAATTCATCACCCGCATTCCTCTGTTTTGCAGGGGCATAACACTTATGACATCCTAACCTGAAAATTGCCTAAGGGTTCGCGCCCCATATGAGGCGTGAACCCTTAAACTTAACCGGTTATTACAAATTGAAGGAGGCTTTCAGCGCCTTGACAGCCGCCTCCTTGTGGGGGGCGGTGACCAACAGGCTGATGTCAACCTCGGAGGTGGTGACCTGCTGGAGCTCCATGGGGATGGAGGTCAGCGCCGCCAGGGCCCGGGCAAATACGCCGGACGCGGCACGCATTTCCTCGCCAAACAACTGAATTTTGCAGTTGCCGCTGGATACCATTGGTTTGATCTGCGGATATTTGTGGTTGAGTTCATTGGAGATTTCCAAAACCTTCACCAGATCATCCTCCATGCAGGTAAAGGAAATGCTCACAAATTCCCCGGCGGGGGCGGTTTGGGAGATCATATCAATGAGGATGTTATTTTTTGAGAAGCGGCTGAAAATATCTGAAATTAGGGGAAGCTGGCAGGGTATTTTGCGGAAGGTGACGAGGGCGACGGACTCGCTTACGTCCAAATGGCTCACACCATACATGACAAACTCTCCTTTGTGTCAGGACTCTATGAGATCGGACATGCTGTAGAGGCCGGGGGCCTTGTTGTGCAAAAAGATGGCTGCGTTTACCGCGCCGGTGGCGAAGATCTCCTTGGAATTTGCCTCGTGGGAAATGGTGAGGATCTCATCCCGTCCGGCAAATATAACCTCATGGGAGCCGACGATGGTTCCCCCCCGAACCGAGTGAAGCCCGATTTCGTTTTTGGAGCGTTTTTTCCGCTGGGAATGGCGGTCATAGACATATTGGGGCTTTTGGGCAAGCTCCTCGGATATTGCGTCCGCAAGCATCAGCGCTGTGCCGCTGGGGGCATCAATCTTTTGGTTATGGTGCCTCTCGACAATTTCAATGTCAAAATCGGCCCCTAATACCTTGGCGGCGATCTTAGAAAGCTCGCGCATTAAGTTGACGCCCAGGGACATGTTTGCCGAGAAGAATATGGGAATCTCTTTAGCGGCGTCATGGATCCTGGAAATTTGCTCCGCGCCGAGGCCGGTGGTGGCAATGACCGCCGGAATCCTCCGGGACACCGCCAGCTCCAGCAGGTCTTCCAAGACGGCGGGATGGCTGAAGTCAATGATAACATCCGCCTCCGCCCCGCAGTCGGAAGCCTTTTCAAAGACGTGATAGCCATGGGCCGAATCCGTATTTTTATCAATTCCCGCCACAACGGTGCAGTCCGGCCGCTCCCGGACGCAGTTCTGGATAACCTGCCCCATTTTGCCGTTGGCGCCTGAAAGTATAATCCTGATCATTATATGTCCTCAATCCTGATCTGTTTTTTGTAGGCTTCCATTATACTAATTCCACATAAAAGCATTCCATGTTTTTATAGCGCGAAGCGCGTATGGAATTGTATAAGGCGCGGCGCGTCAGCGCCGCTTTCAGATCGAAATATTCCACAGAATATTTCGATCTGAAAATAGTATTACTTCAAAAGCCCCGATGCCTTCATCTGTGCTTCCAGATTGGCCTTGGCCGCGTCTCCGATCTCCACAAGGGGCAGGCGGCAGGGGCCTGCCGACAGGCCCATCAGGTTCATGGCTTCCTTTACCGGAATGGGATTCACCTCGGTGAATAAGGCGTTTATAAGCGGGATAAGCCTCAGTTGCAGGGCGGCGGAATCGGCGCATTTTCCGTCCAGGAAAAGCTGCACTATGTCGTGGGTTTCCCGGGGCATGATGTTGGCAAGCACGGAAATAACGCCAATGCCTCCCAGGGAGAGCAGGGGGACAATCTGGTCGTCGTTTCCGGAATAGAGGTGCAGCTCGCCGCCGCAAAGGTGCATGGTCTGGGCGATGGCGGAGATATCGCCGCCGGCCTCCTTTGTGGCCACTATGTTAGGATGCTTGGAAAGCTCCTGGTATGTTTTGGGTGTGATGCTCATGCCGGTGCGGCCGGGGACATTGTAGAGAATTACAGGCAGGTCGGTGGCGTCGGCAATGGCGTTGAAGTGGCGGATCAGCCCCAGCTGGGTGGTTTTGTTATAGTAGGGGGTGACATGGAGCAGCGCGTCGGCCCCCAGCCGCTTGGCCTCATGGGACAGCCAGACGGCGTAATCGGTGTGATTGGAGCCGGCCCCGGCCACTACCGGAACCCGCCCGGCGGTTCTTTCCACCGCGAAACGGATGCATTCCACATGCTCCTCATCGGACATGGTGGTGTTTTCGCCGGTGGTGCCGCAGATGACGATGCAGTCGGTGCCATTGTCGATCTGCCAGTCGATCAGCTTGCCCAGCTGTTCAAAATTGAGGGAAAAATCAGGGTTCATAGGGGTTGCGATGGCAACGCCCGAGCCGGTAAAAACAGGTGTTTTCATAGGAAATCCCACTCCTTCTAATCCATGTAGCCCTGGGCGGTGAGCAGCTCGGCCATCAGTAGCGCGCCGCCCGCGGCTCCCCGCAGGGTATTGTGTGAAAGGCATACGAATTTAATGTCATATACGCTGTCGGGCCTTAACCGGCCCACCGAGACAGCCATGCCATTTTCCAGATTCCGGTCAAGGGCGGCTTGGGGGCGGTTATCCTCGGCAAAATAATGGATAAACTGCTTGGGGGCGGAGGGCAGCTCCAGCTTTTGAGGGGCCGCGCTAAAGCTTTCCCACCGGGCCAAAATCTCGTCCACGGGAGGTTTTTTCTCAAAGGAGGCGAACACAGCGGCGGTATGGCCGTCGCTCACCGGCACCCGGAGGCACTGGGTGGTGATGACGGGGGACTTAGACGGGATGATCCGTCCGTCCTCCATGTCTCCCCATATTTTCATAGGCTCCTGTTCGCTCTTTTCCTCCTCGCCGCCGATGTAGGGAATCAGGTTATCCACCATCTCGGGCCAGGTGGCGAAGGTTTTGCCCGCGCCGGAAATCGCCTGATAGGTGCAGGCCAGCACCGACTTGAGGCCGTAGTCCCGCAGGGGGTGGAGGGCGGGAACATAGCTTTGGATGGAGCAGTTGGACTTGACGGCGATAAAGCCGCGCTTTGTGCCCAGGCGCGCGCGCTGGGCGGGGATAATCCCGGCGTGCTCCGGGTTGATTTCAGGAATAATCATGGGAACGTCGGGAGTTGAGCGGTGGGCGGAGTTGTTGGAGATAACGGGGCATTCAAGCCTTGCGTAGCGCTCCTCCAGCTCTTTGATCTCCTCTTTTTTCATATCCACGGCGCAGAAGATGAAGTCAACCATTCCGGCGATTTTTTCGGCGTCCAAGGTCGCGTCCAGCACCGTCATTTTCTTTACCTTTTCGGGCATGGGGGTGGTCAGGCCCCAGCGGCCAGCCACAGCCTCCTCATAGGTTTTGCCCGCGCTGCGGCCGGAAGCGGCCAACGCGGCAATTGTGTACCAGGGATGGTTTTCCAGCAGGGTGATAAAGCGTTGGCCCACCATGCCCGTTGCGCCGACTACGGCTACATTGTAATTCTTCATCTTAATCAATCTCCTTCTTAGCAATGGTATAAAAAAATCCGGCTTGAAAACCGGAGGAATTTACAATATAATGAAGAGCATGTGTAAAAGCCCACCCCCCGGAAACACGGAGGGCTCGCCAACACCAAGACAGCGCTTCATCAATTGCAAATACTGATGACAGTTGCAGGCCTGTTCGATCCTGCCCCCAGGGAAAGAGCTGCCGTAGCCCGCTCCCTTCGGCGCATATTCCCTTTGGCAAAAGCGTCAGCCACGGCGGCCCAGCCTTGCTACTGATGAACAGCGCACCTCTATCCGGTTAGGAATACACCCATAATAACATTGAAAGTGGTATTCTGTCAAACCTTTTTCTTGTTCCGGGGAAGATTTCCTAAAGCATCATATGCGAATTTTAAAAAACAGGTGAAAATACATGAATAAATCAGATTTCAGCTTCCAGCTGCCCCCGCATTTGATCGCCCAGTCGCCCTTGGAGCAAAGGGATTCCTCCAGGCTTCTCTGCCTGAACCGGGAAACCGGCGTCCGATCCCACCACCGTTTTGTGGAGCTTCCCGAGCTATTGCGGGAGGGGGATCTGCTTGTGATGAACGACAGCCGGGTGCTGCCCGCCCGGCTTTACGGCACAAAAATCCCCACAGGAGGCGCCATGCAGTTTTTGCTCCTGGAACCTAAGGGGGAGGATGTGTGGGAGATTCTTGTAATGCCCGGCCGAAAGGCCAAGCCCGGCAGCCGATTTGCCTTTGGGGAGGGACTGCTCACCGGGGAGATTTTAGAGGTGCTTCCCGGCGGCAACCGGCTGGCAAAGCTTTACTATAAGGGGGATTTTTATAATATTCTGGATCAGGTTGGCGAGATGCCCCTGCCCCCCTATATCACGGAGCATCTGAAGGACAAGGAGCGGTATCAGACGGTTTATTCCCGGGAGACCGGCTCGGCGGCGGCCCCTACCGCCGGCCTCCATTTTACCCCTGGGCTGATGGATAAGCTGAAGGCCGGGGGAGTGGATATCGCTTTTGTCACCCTGCATGTGGGGCTGGGCACCTTCCGGCCGGTGAAGGAGGATAATATCCTGAACCACCATATGCACGCCGAGCACTATTACCTCCCCGCTGAAACCGCGGAGAAGATTCTGGCGGCGAAGGCCAGGGGGGGCAGGGTGATCGGCGTGGGAACCACCTCCTGCCGCACCCTGGAATCGGTGGCGGGGAAGTATGGCAGGATCCGGCAGGACAGCGGCTCCACCGATATCTTTATCTATCCCGGATACCGGTTTCAGGTGCTGGACGGCCTCATCACCAATTTCCATCTCCCGGAAAGCACGCTGATAATGCTGGTGTCGGCCTTTGCCGGGCGGGAGGCGGTGCTGGCGGCCTATGAGGAGGCGGTGGAGCGGGAATACCGGTTCTTCAGCTTTGGGGACGCCATGTTCATCCGATAGCTTTGCGCGGCAGCTTAAAAATCTTTCGGATTTTTAAGCTAAATGATTATATGAGATCGGCGTAGGCGATAAAGGCGTCGGCCATGCACCGGTGGCCTTTTGCGTTGGGGTGGATGCCGTCGGCGCAAAGGAGCTCCGCGTAATTCCACTGGGACAGGAAGGCATCCCGGATATCCACAATGCGGCTGGAGGTTTCGGAGGCAATGCGCATGACCGCGTTGCTGTAGCGTTCGTGCCAGCGGTAGATCATCTGAACATCCCCGCCCAGCCAGGAAAGCACATTGTCCGCGTTCAGCCCGCGGGTGACAAAATCAAAATACCGTTGGGCATGCAGGGGAGGCAGCGTCATCAACAGTGGCTGGATTCCCTTTTCCCTCACAGCTTCAATCATAGAGCGGAGCTGCGCCTCAAAAACATCCAGAGGGGTTTTAGGGCTGTGGGACGCGCCGGGAGCTTGGGCGATTTCCTCCCAGTTAAAATCGCAGTCGTTGCCGCCAAATTCGATGATGGCGATGTCGCTAAAGCGTCCCTTTTCCAAATCCGAATCCAGGGAGGCATGCCCCTGCCGGATCGTCCGCCCCATAATGGAGCGGTTGGTCAGGTTAAGGCCCAGCCGCTGGGCCACCAGGCTGGCGCAATTTTCCTTTAGCAGCGTATATTTGCATTTTTCCGGGTTGAACAGCACGCCCTTGAGGATGCTGTCCCCCCATATTGCGATGGAACGTATGACTGATAGCATAATGCCGTGTCATCTCCTTTATCTCATTAACCGGTCGGTGGGGTTTGTTTTTTGCGGGGGCGTCTAAAAGTCTGCATCCTCATCCCTTACTCCTGTTATTATAGCACAAAATCAATTTCCTCTCAATGCAGGGAGAGAAGGGAACACGTCAATCTAAAATTACATCGGAACCACCCCGCCGTCTGCGGATGGACCTCCAAGGAGGGGAATAGAGCTAAAAGCGACCTTAAATTCCCCTCCTTGGAGGGGTGGCGCGGAGCGCCGGGGTGGTTTTTTGCTAAAATTCTCTGCCAAATTGTCAAATTAGATTGACGTGGCGAAGGGAAGGGGAGTGGGCTTTTCTTTATTATTGGCAAAATGACCGCACAAAATGCGTATGCCTATGTACCATACAAAACGTGATTTAAAATATCAAAGCCGGTTATAGCTGGTTAACTTAAAAACGCTAAAGCGTTTTTAAGTCGCGGCGAACGCCGCGCGCCGCCCATAGGGCGGCGTTAACCTTGCTGCATAGTCAGTTGCACGCCAAAGGCGTGCCAGCGA
>Ga0153996_1000569_pt1 | contig 16637 bp, 15 predicted proteins | sample TSNC080MetaG_FD_104728 | JGI IMG/M metagenome (GOLD analysis project Ga0153996, IMG submission 104728) | Attine ant fungus gardens microbial communities from North Carolina, USA - TSNC080 MetaG | ecosystem: Host-associated > Fungi > Mycelium > Unclassified | place: USA: North Carolina, Lumber...
CCGTCGCTCCTTCTTGCTGAAATCTTCAGCGCATTGGCAAATTCCCTGGCCACGCTGGGTTTTTCAGCGATGTATAATGATTTCCCCATTTATCAGGATTCCTTTCGTTTCTTTCGTATTTCTTTTTTTAACTGCTTCCAGGCATCTTCATGCTCCACATAGTATAAGGGACACGGTTTTCCGCTTACATCATAATGGCGAATCACATGACCTTCGGTCAATTCCAACTCCTGACACAGCCAGGCCACCAGTTTGATCAGGGATTCCTCGGTCACTGCGGAGAACTTGCCGCTTGCATCCGGATGGCAGACTTCAATGGAAATCGTATCTTCATTCCTGGGGTAATTGCCAAAAGCAACCTCCTCCAGTGGTACACACTGAATAATCTCCCCTTTTAATCCCACTACAAAATGACTGCTGGCCGATGTGGGCGGGTCTGCATCCGGAACAGCCAGACCATTAAAATAATCCCGGTTATTCTTTGCACTGGTTCCATCATTGGCCACATAATGAATCACAATATCATTGACCTCTGCCCGTATCCGTCCGGGGCGGGAATAAGGATTTATTACCAAAAGGTCCGGCTTGATCCAGGATGGAATCGCAATGCTTGTCAGTGCCGGTTGGCTATGCTCCTCCTGCCACCGCCGGATAAACAACAGGCTGCACACAATTATAATCGCTGTCAGCAGCACCAGATCGGCAATCAATACCATATGCAGCTGTCTTTTTTGCTTCTTTTTTTTTCGTTTTTTCTCTTCTGTCATGTATCGCTCCATGAACTGCTTCTTACTTTATCATAGCAGGCAACGTTCACATTATACCATAGATTTAGTTGAAAAAGAAGAAGTAAAAGAAAAACGCCAGCCTCGTTTATCACGCGGCGGCGTTTTTCTTTTAATTAATCCTCAATGTATTACGTTATTTTCGGGGATGTGCTCCCGCATAAACCCGGCGAATCGGTTCCTTCTGGGCATAGCTGACATACATCTGCGTCGTCGCCATATCAGCATGTCCCAGCATTGTCTGCACTGCCTGAATATCCGCTCCGCCGCCAATCAGGTGCGCTGCGAAGGAATGACGCAATGAATGAGGCGTAATGTCAGAATCAATCCCCGCCCGTTCCCCATAATGCTTGACAATCTTCCAAAATCCCTGCCGTGACATGGATTCGCCATTGCAATTAGTAAACAGCAGCTCCGAAGCCTTTCCCTTTAGCAGCAAATCCCGGGCATGTTCTAAATACTGAACCAGTGCTTCTCTGGCCGTCTTACCAAAAGGAATCATCCGTTCCCGGTTACTGTCATGACAGGTAATAAAGCCAACCGGAATATTCACATCCGTCTGCTTAAGTCCGATCAGCTCCGACACCCGGATACCGGTAGCATACAGCAGCTCCAGCATCGCCCGGTCACGTATCTCTTTCGGTGAATCATCTGTCGGCTGGCTTAACAGGCGGTTGACTTCGTCTACCGTCAGAATCACCGGCGGCTTCTTCTCAATCTTCGGGGTTTTTAACAAAACCGCCGGATCCCGCCGGATCTGACCTTCATTCAATTCATATTGAAAAAATGACTTAATCGAAGCCAGCACACGGGAAATGGTTGTCGTTGCCTTACCCTGCTTCTCCAAATACAAAATATAGGAATTCAAACTTGTTTTGGTCACCTTCGCCGGTGCAAAAATTCCTTGCGCTTCCAGAAAAACCGCCATCTGTACCAGATCTCGCCGGTAGGAAACGACCGTATTCTGGGACGAGCCTTTTATCTCCTGCAAATATGAAATAAAACTATCAATTTCAGACAACATATTATCTTCCCCGATTTCCCTTACTATACTTATATCACCCATTTTTTATGCAAAAATGTTTCGTTGATTACCATTATAGCTACATTTTATCATAAAATCAAACCCCTTTTTCCCACTTTTTTTATATTTTCAACCACTTTACATAAAAAATACAACATCTTGACAGGCAGAAAAAGAGCCCTCCAAGATGTTGTAAAAAAAGATTGTACTTTATTTATACAAAACGTAAAAAAAACGGATTTATCAAAATTTCTGCCAATATCCCCAACAAAACCAATGCCAACACCGCACTCCAGAATTTTCCCCGGTGGATTTCATAGCCGGACAACGCCTGAAAAATCAGCATCAGCCATGCCGGAATATAGCACAGTCCCTGCGGAAAGGATGACAGCAGATAGTAGAAAATCCCCGCTGCCCCTCTGCTCCAGGTCATCAGAACCACTGACAGACCGACCACACCGCCACCGGCCAGTAAAAGCAGAAAAATGCCAAGGCGCCGGCGATATCTTTGGCAGATCAACCATATTCCCACCGTCTCCAAACCACGGACCAGCAGAATCTGGGCGGCTGTCCACGGCCGTTTCTCCATTGCATTGATCCAGCCTTGCCGGACGTATTGATATAACATCTGATAGTTCACTAATCCGGAGGAAAATAATCGGTTGGACAGAATCGTGGAAATCACAACACCTGCCCCAAACCAGCATATCAGCTCGTATCTCTGCCTGAACCGTCCCATATGTTTCTTTTCCTGACCACACCACTGTTTTTACAGTTTACGCAGAATCAGTGCGGCTCATGCTTATTTCATGTATTTTCTCGCGTATGCGGTAATTGCCGCAACCGTCTTGCCATCTGTCAGCTTGCCGCTGTAGATTAATTCTTCCAGATCTTCTACCGACCAGGCTTCCACATTGATAATCTCATCCTCGTCCAGATGCTGCTTAGAGGGAATCAGATTCCGCGCCACAAAGATATCAATGGCTTCATTGCAAAAAGCCACGGTCGTATTCACACTCATCAGATATTCCAGCTGTTCGCAGCGGTACCCGGTCTCTTCTTCCAGTTCCCGGTAGGCGCATTCGATCTTTGGTTCATCCGGCGCATCCAGCTTGCCGGCCGGAATCTCCAGGGTCTCCCGGTCCAGGGCATTGCGGTATTGACGCACCATCAGCAGCTTGCCGTCATCAGCCACTGCCACCACTGCCGCCGCGCCGTCATGATGAATAAAATCCCAGTGAGCCTCATGACCATTGACCTCAACAATATCCTCATAGAATTTTATCACCTTACCGGTGTGTATTAAATTACGTTCCTTGCGGATGACCGGCGGAATTTTACTTGTTGCTTCACTCATAATAGTTATCTCCTTCTGCTTTTGTTTATTTCATATTGATACATTTGGCATAACAGGCATCACTGGCCTTTATAAATGCATTCCGCAGGCCATATTCCTCCAGTGCCGATACGGCTGCAATCGTCGTTCCACCCGGTGAGCACACCTGGTCTTTCAATTTTCCCGGATGTTCTCCAGTCTCCAGCACCATCCTGGCACTGCCTAAAACTGTCTGTGCCACCATCTTATAAGCCGCATCACGAGGCAGTCCGTACTTCACGGCACTGTCCGCCAGTGCTTCAATCATCATATAAACATATGCCGGCGAGCTGCCGCTGGCACATACCACCGCATTCATCAGCTTCTCTTCGACCAGCTCCATCTTGCCAAACGACTCAAAGAATCCATAAATCGTTTCCTGTTCCGCCTGCGTATACCGCTCTTTTTCCAGGCTGACACCGGTCATACCTTCCCCCACCAGTGCCGGCGTATTGGGCATCGCCCGGACGATCCGGCAGTTCTTGCCAAACCGGCCCTTCAAATCTTCCATCGTAATACCGGGGGCAATGGAGATAATAATCTGTTCTTCGCTCACGTTCTCTCGGATTTCCCCGATCACAGCATCGTATTGCTGCGGCTTTACCGCCAGAATAAGGTATTCAGCCCCGACCGCACATTCATAATTCTCCGCCGCCGCAATCACTCCGGTTTCAGCCGAAACCCTTGCCATCTGGGCATCGTCCTTGGACGTAAAGATCATCTGCTGCGGTTCATAGGTCGACAACAATCCTTTCAAAATTGCATATCCCATGTTTCCCATTCCAATAAAACCAAACTTATGTGTAAAATCAGGCATGTTTCATTCCTCCTCTTTCAGATTATCGTTTCCATTATAATCCATTCCTCAAAAAAAAGAAAGCCTCTTAAATCTTAAGAAGCCTTCTTCTGCAATTCTTTGATTACTATTTTCTATTGGCAAGCTCCATATGAACATTTTTCCCTTTGATCTTCACGTTCTTCATCGCCGTCAAAACCGTATCGGCGCAGTCCTCTGGAACTTCTACAAAGGTATATTTATCATACATATCAATGCTGCCGACCATTTTACCCGGCAGCCCGGATTCACCGGCTACAGCGCCGAGAACATCGCCTGGCCGCACATTCTGGTCTTTTCCAATATTGATGAACAGTCTGGCCATATCGCCATTACTGCCGCCACGAGTACCACGGCCGCTTTCACGCCGACCATTGCCATTGCCGCTGCCATGGCTGCCATGACCACCACGGCCGCCACGGCTGCTGTCCCGGCCGGTGCTATAGCTGCTGCCGCTGTTCAAATCATCCAGCGAACGAGCCGGCCGGCTGCTGTCGATAATATCCTGGTTTTCTTCACCCATGCTTAACTTAACCAGGGCCGCCGCCAGGTCCAGAGAAGTATAATCCTCCTCCCGCAGCTTTTTATCAATGAAATGCAGGATCCTGCTTAAATCTATGTCATTGATTACCTGCGCTGCATGATCCAGAATCTTTTCTGCTTTGATTTCCGTAATATCATTCAATGACGGAATCGCCTGCGGAATGATCTTCGTCTTACAATAACGTTGAATATCCCGCAGTTTAAAGACTTCTTTGCCGACGACAAAGCTGAAAGCAATTCCTTCCCGGCCGGCCCGGCCGGTACGGCCAATCCGATGTACATAATATTCATCATCCTGCGGAATATCATAATTAAACACAGCCCCAACATTCTCCACGTCAATTCCCCGGGCCGCAACATCAGTGGCCACCAGAATCTCCGTACGGCCATTACGGAAACTGTTCATAACCCGGTCACGCTGAATCTGCTTCAAATCACCGTGCAGACCTTCGGCATAGTAACCGCGGCCCTGTAATTGATCTACCAGTTCATCCACCTGACGCTTGGTATTACAAAAAGCCACTGACAGCTTCGGCGAATACATGTCCAGCAGACGGCACATTACTTCGACTTTCGTCTTCGGTTTTACCTCATAATAATATTGAGTCACTTTCGGTACCGTCAGTTCCTTCTTCACCACTTTGACCGTTTGCGGATCCTGCTGAAAGTTTCGGGCAATTTTTAAGATTGCATCCGGCATAGTGGCCGAGAACATAATCGTCTGGCGCTCCTCCGGCAACTGACTTAAAATGGTCTCCATGTCCTCCAAAAAGCCCATGTTCAGCATTTCATCAGCTTCATCCATAATTACCGTATGCACGTGATCAAATTTCACCGTTTTCCGACGCATATGATCCATCACCCGGCCGGGAGTTCCGATAATAATCTGGGTACCATCTTTCAGTGAGCGAATCTGTTTCACAATATCCTGTCCGCCATAAATTGGCAGAACCTTTACGCCATGCATATATTTTCCCAGTTTCCGGATTTCATCCGCCACCTGAATCGCCAATTCTCTCGTCGGGCACAGGGCCACGGCCTGTAATTTCTTGTTTTTCGGATCTATCTTCTGTAAAAGCGGGATTCCAAATGCCGCTGTCTTACCGGTGCCGGTCTGGGCCTGCCCGATAATATCTAAGCCTTCCATCTGAACCGGAATCGCCTTGGCCTGAATGGGGGATGTTTCCTCAAACCCCATATCCATTACCGCCCGGAGAATCCGCTCGTCTAAGTTTAGTTCCTCAAATTTAATTGTTTCCATTCATTTACCTCTTTCCCATGTCTCTTAAAGACCGCTGGCGCTGCCATCTGCAACGCTCTATTTTCGCAAAAAAGTAGAGGGCTCAAAGTTTGAACCCTCCAACTCCACACAATATATCATGATAACACAACTTGCAACCGTTGTCAATAAAATTAGTTTCATATTTTAAATCGGTACCCAACCCCCCATATCGTCTCAATATACTGGGGTTTCGCCGTATTAAATTCAATCTTTTCCCGGATCTTTTTGATATGCACCGTTACAGTCGCAATATCACCCAGAGATTCCATATCCCAGATTTCCCGGAACAACTCTTCTTTGGTATATACATGATTGGGATTTTGGGCCAAAAAGGTTACCAAATCAAATTCCTTCGTGGTAAACTGCCGCTCTTCCCCATTCACCCAGACCCGACGGGCCGTCTTATCTATCTTCAGTCCCCGAATCTCGATAATATCATTTTCCGGACTGCCGCTGCCAATCAACCGCTCATACCGGGCCAGATGAGCTTTCACCCGGGCCACCATCTCACTGGGACTAAAGGGTTTGGTCATATAGTCGTCCGCCCCCAGACCCAGGCCGCGGATCTTATCAATATCCTCTTTTTTGGCTGAAATCATAATAATCGGCGTGTTTTTCTTTTCCCGAAACCGTCGGCATATCTCAAAACCGTCCATCCCCGGCAGCATCAAATCCAGCACCAGCAGATCAAAATCCTCTGACAACGCACGTTCCAGCCCAATTTTGCCGTCTGTCTCCATCGCCACTTCAAAACCGCTCAGTTCCAGATAATCCTTCTCCAGTTCTGCAATGCTGACCTCATCTTCTATAATCAGAATTCTACTCATCCTGTATTACCTCCTGGTATTTTCTCAGTACAAAATGAACCTCCGTGCCGATACCTTCCTTGCCGGTAGCCCAGATCCGGCCGCCATGGTCTTCAATGATCTTCTTCACAATGGAAAGACCAATGCCGCTGCCTCCCTGTGCAGAATTGCGGGACGCATCCGTCCGGTAAAACCGGTCAAAAATCAGGGGCAGATCCTTACCGGCAATACCGCGGCCATTGTCCTCGATCTCCACCTGGATAAAATCACCGGCATCCTTGATCCGGATATTAATGATACCACGAGGCTTGTCCAGATATTTTACGGAATTACTGATAATATTATTCATCACCCGCTTCAACTGTTCCGCATCGGCGATAATCACCACATTCTCACTGACATAATTAAAATACCCCAGATCAATCCCCCGGGATTCCACATCCAGTCCCACCTCTTCAATACAGTCCCGGAAATACTGGTCCACATTGATCTTGGTAAAAGCATACGGAATCTTATTGGTATCAATCTTGGCATAAAACATCAGCTCATCAATCAATCGGTCCATATCATTAGCTTTATTATAAATGGTTCGGATGTACTTATCAAGCTTTTCCGGTGAAGAAGCCACGCCATCCAGAATTCCTTCCACATAACCCTTGATCGCCGTAATCGGGGTCTTTAAATCATGGGAAATATTACTGATCAGTTCTTTATTCTCCCGGTCATACTGAATCTTTTCTTCGGCATTCTCTTTCAGACGAATTCTCATCTCTTCAAAATCCTGGCATAATTGCCCGATTTCATCATGATCCTCTACCTCCAGGGTGAAATCCAGATTACCGTCACGAATACTCCGGGTTGCCTCCTGCAGCTTTCCCAGCGGACGCAAAATCGAACGGTAGACCCACATGGTCAGAGCCGCACCCATAAAAAACAACATGAACGCACTGGACAGCATCATCTGCGCAATCATGCCGCGCACTTCCGGTCCATATTCCTCAATCTGGGCAACAGCAAAAAACTTTCCCATCACAATCAGCAGGTAGCAAAGCACCATTGGTATAAAAGTAATCGAACAAAAGGCAACTGCCAGGCGCGTTCTCAACCTCATAAAATGCGCTCCTTTCTGGCATATCTATTCTCTAATAGTATACCACAAGAAGCGCATTTCGTTTATAAAAGTATTCTAAAAAAACAATAATTAATTTCCACATTCAATACTGATTGCATTGAACTGTTCCAGAATATCCTCCACCTTGAGTTCAGCCTTTTCCGCTCCCGCTTTGTCGATCACCGCCTGCCCCTGATGCATCATCACCAGGCGATTGCCATACTCCACCGCAAAACGGAGATTGTGGGTAACCATAATGGTCGTCAGCTTTTTCTCCCGGACCACCCGTCCCGTCAACTCCATGATAATATCTGCGGTTTTTGGATCAAGGGCAGCCGTATGTTCATCAAGAATCAGAAATTCAATCGGCGTCATGGTTGACATCAGCAGCGCCATCGCCTGCCGCTGCCCACCGGACAGCACGCCGACTTTCACCTCCATCTTATCCTCCAGCCCCAGCCCCAGCATCTGCAGCTGCTCCCGGTAAAAGCTGGTCCGCTGCCGGTTGGTCCCCCGCCGGAAATTGAACGGTTTGCCTTTATTGTCGGCCAGGGCCATATTCTCCAGAATCGTCATGGAAGGGCAGGTTCCCATCGCCGGATTCTGATAAACCCGGCCAATCCGGCGCTGCCGCAGATACTCCGGCATATTGGTGATATTCTTCCCATTGATCACAATCGCACCGCTGTCAATCGGAATGCTGCCGCAGATAATATTCAGCATCGATGTCTTGCCGGAGCCATTGCTGCCTACTACCGAGACAAATTCCCCGCTTTGAATCTGCAGGGAAAAATCATCAAACAGGCACATTTCATTGACAGTTCCGGCATTATAAAATTTATTGATGTAATTTAACTCAAGCATGGGCTTTCACCTTCTTTTCTTTCTGATTGCTGAACACCAGAATCAGCAGGAACAGAATCGACGTGATCAGTTTCAGATCGGAAGGTTCCATCCCCATGGCAATGGCAATGGATACGCACGCCTTATACACAATGGAACCAAGAATAACCGCCGTGGTGGCTTTCAAAAAACCAAACCGGTTAAACACCTTTGTTCCGATAATTACACTGGCCAGGCCAATTACCATCGTTCCGGTACCGATACTGATTTCAAAAAAACTCTTCTGCTGACAATATACACAGCCGGCCAGCGCCGCAAACCCGTTGGCAATGGCCAAACCAACGATTTTTACCACGCCTTTATCCTTAGCCAGGGAGGTTACCAGTACGTCATTGTCACCTACAGCCCGCAGCAGATAACCAGATCTGGTTTGCAGATACCAATCCAGCAATACTTTGCAGATTACTACAATCACCAGTAAAATAATAACCACCTGATAAGGCACTAAAGTCTCCGGTACGATTTCATTTAACCAGGTATTGTCAAAAATCGTTTCTTTGCTGAAAATCGGCAAATTGGCTTTTCCGGCAATCCGCAGGTTAATGGAATACAAGGCTGTCATCATAATAATCCCCGACAGCAGATCCCGCACTTTCAGCTTTACATGGATCAGCCCCGTGATTATCCCGGCTAACGCCCCGGCCAGAAATGCAATCAGCAGGATCAATACCGGCGGCAGACCCTTCAGGATCAGCGCTGCCGTAAGGGCCGCTCCCATCGGGAATGTTCCATCCACCGAAAGGTCCGGAAAATCCAGAATTTTATAAGTGATATAGACACCGAGGCTCATAATGGCATAAATCAGCCCTTCTTCCAAAACACCGATGATAATTGACATGGGAATCCTCCAACCTATCTTGCTTAGTTCGCTACAATCTCATCAAACATGGCGGCAGCGGAATCCTTCAGATCATCCGGAATCGTTACCCCTAAGTTTTCTGCCACCACATTGTTGCCATAAAAAGCAGCTTCAGCAATGACTTCAAAATTCATCTCGCTGGCTTTCTTCTCACCCTTCAGAACCTTCGCTGCCATTCTGCCGGTCTGCTCGCCCAGATCCACATAATCCAGACCTACCGTTGCCAGACAGCCAATCCGTACCTGCTCAATCTCACTGCCAAATACCGGAATGTTCTTCTTTGCGGCTTTATCCAGAATCACCGGCAGGGAACTTACCACCGTATTGTCCGTCAGGTTCGTGATACAATCTACTTTACCAAGGAGATTGTCGGCCGCCAGCGGAATATCTGCTGTCGAAGAAATGCCGCTCTCAATAATTTCAAATCCGAAAGCCGGTGCCTCCTTCTTATATTCCTCAATTGCCGATACGGAGTTGATCTCACTGGTGCTGTACATAATGCCAATGGTTTTGGCTTCCGGCAAAATCTTACGGATCATTTCCAGCTGCTTTTCTACCGGCAGCTTATCACTGGTACCGGTAATCTCACCCACCGGTGTTCCATCGGAGTTGGCTAATTCCGCCATAATCGGATCGGTCACTGCGGTAAAAATAACCGGAATATCATTCTTCTTGGCACCGCTGTATGCCGTTTGTGCCATCGGTGTGGCAATGCCGCAGATCAAATCTACTTTTTTAGCAATAAAATTATCTACAATCTGACTTGCCGTACCGCCATCTGCCTGGGCGTTCTGGTAGATCACGTTCAGGTTCTGTCCTTCGGTAATGCCTTCCTGGGACAGACCGGATAAAAAGCCTTCCCGGCAGTTATCCAGCGAACCATGCTCGGCAAACTGGCCAATGCCAATGACATAAGTATTCTCACCCGCAGCTGCCTCTGTACTTTCTGCACCGCTTTGCGCTGTCGGTGCCGCCGTATCGGCACTGCCGCCCTTGTTCGAGGAACATCCCGCCATCACCACTGCTGCCATTGCTGCCATCAACATCACCTTACTGCTCTTTTTCATAATTTTTCCCTCCTGGATTTCACATTCTCGCGAATCAAAAAAGTCCCAAATACAGTTATCCTGTATTTGAGACGAATTCATAAATCCGCGGTACCACTCAACTTGACCAAAGGTCCTCTTTGCCGTATACAACCATATACGCTGTAAAATAACGGTTACAGTCTCCGTCAGTCCCTACTCCACAGATCCAGCCATGTTTCAAAACTGCCCTCCAAAGTCCATTCAGCTAAACTTGCTATACTGCAATCCCACCCCCTGCAGCTCTCTGTGATATCAACGGATAACCTACTCTTCTTTGTCAACGGTTTCTTTATTTGATGTTAACACATATCATAAACGTTCTGATTTCATTTGTCAACTGGTTTTTTTTGTCAAAGATTAACTTTCTCATAACTCTTATCCAGATAAACGCTCAGACGACGTTTTAATTCCTGGTGGTCAGAACGCTCCAGCAGCGGATCTTCCGCCAGCATCCGGTCCACTTCCTCCGAAACCGTCTTTAACAGGTTGGCATCCGTAAAAATATCGGCCAGCCGGAACTCCAGGTCACCGCTCTGGCGCAGGCCGAAGATATCCCCCGGCCCCCGCAGCTTCAAATCCTCGGAAGCAATATAAAATCCGTCATTGGAATGATTCAGGATCTCCAGCCGTTCCTGCGCGCCGTCCTGATCGGAAACATTGACCATAATACAATAGGACTGATATTTTCCCCGGCCAACCCGGCCGCGCAGCTGATGCAGCTGCGCCAGGCCAAACCGCTCGGCATTCTCAATCATCATCACCGTGGCGTTAGGAACATTGACACCAACCTCCACAACGGTCGTTGATACCAGCACCTGAATCTCCCCCGCGGCAAATCGCTCCATAATACGGTTCTTTTCTTTCGGTTTCATCTTCCCATGAAGATATTCCACCACAATGGAGGATGGCAGCTTCTGCCGCAGCAGCTTGGTATAATCCAATACATTTTCGGCTTCCATCATTTCACTTTCTTCCACCATCGGGCAGATCACATAAGCCTGCCGCCCGGCCAGGACCTCTTTGGTAATAAACTGCCAGGCTTTATCCCGATATCCCACGTCCACCACACAATTCCTGATCGGCAGCCGGTTTGCCGGGAGTTCATCAATGATTGAAATATCCAGATCGCCATACAGAATAATCGCCAGCGTCCGGGGAATCGGCGTCGCACTCATTACCAGCACATGCGGCTCTTTACCTTTATTACCCAGGGACTCCCGCTGGCCCACGCCAAAGCGGTGCTGTTCATCCGTAATGACCAGCGCCAGCCGGTCATATACTACCTTTTCCTGAATCAAAGCATGGGTTCCGACGATAATATCCGCCTCATGACTGCTGATCTTTTCATATGCCAGCCGCTTTTCCTTGGCCGTCATGGATCCGGTCACCAGAACCACCTGCTGATCAATTCCATGAGTCCGCAAAAGCTCCTGAATCGATTCGAAATGCTGCCTCGCCAACACCTCTGTCGGCACCATCAAAGCACCCTGATACCCACTATATGCCACCGCCAAAAGCGCCATCACCGCAATAATCGTCTTACCCGAACCAACATCCCCCTGAATCAGCCGGTTCATCACCCGCCCGCCGGCCAAATCGGTCTGCACTTCCTGCCAAACCTTCTGCTGTGCTCCGGTCAGCTGATACGGCAGCTGCCTGGCCAACTGCAAAACCTCTGCCGGCGGCTCTGTCACATACGCGCTTAGCTTGTCTTCCCGCTTCTCCTTCAGCCGCCGCACTGCTAACAGGAAAAAGAAAAACTCATCAAACACCAACCGTTTTCTGGCAAACAAAAGCTCCTGTTGATTCGCCGGAAAATGAATATGGCCGATGGCAAAGTTGTACTCCGCCAACTCATACTTCTTACGTAAATCCGCCGGCATATACTCCCGTTCCATCTGCCGGCTTTCCAGCACCTGTTCCATCGCCCTGGCAATCGCCTTATTCCCCAGTCCACGGGTCTGTCCGTACACCGGCTGCATCGAATACTTGACTTTCTCATAAGCCTCTGCCGAAAAGATCTCCGGCTGCTCCATCCGCAGGCTCCCCTGCTTTTTCACAACCTTCCCGCGAAACACCAGGCGTTCCCCCACCTTTAACGTACTGCAAAGGTAAGGCATATTAAACCAGGTCAGCTTAAGTGTCCCGGTCAAATCCTTCACTGCCGTCGTAATGATCTGCAGATTCCGCACCCGGCTCACCGACGCCGACTTCGTCAGCATCCCGCACACCGCCAGAATCTGTCCTTCCCGGATCTGACCAACCGGCACCGCTTCCTCATAAGCATCATAAGCCCGCGGATAATAGTGAAGCAATTCCTCAACGGTAGTAACTCCCAGTTTCCGGAACAAACTCCCTGTCTTTTCTCCGATTCCCTTCAAGCTTTCGATTGGCTGCTGATTCATCTCTTTACTCCACTGATATCAAATAATAATAAATCGGCTGTCCGCCCTCCTGTAATTCAACCTCACAGCCCGGACAAACCGCCTGCGCCTTCTTCAGTAAATCCTGCGCATCCTCCGCCGTCACTTCCTCACCGCAATAAATTGTAATCAGCTCCGATTCTTCATCTATCATCGCCCGGAGCATCTCCACCGCGGTACCGGTAATCGACTGGCCTAACGCCAGCATCCCACGATCACCGATCCCCATGATATCCCCCTCATGAATCTCCATCCCGTCAATCATCGTATTCCGCACAGCATAAGTCACCTGACCGGTCTTCACCCGCTTCATCTCCGCAATCATCGTCTCAAGATTCTCCTCCGCCGACAAATCCGGTATAAAGTTGATCAGTGCCGTAATCCCTTGCGGCACCGTCTTGGAAGGCACCACGAAAATCTGCTTATCCTCCACCAGATACCTGGCCTGCTCCGCCGCCAGAATAATGTTCTTATTATTCGGCAGAATAAAAACCGTATCCGCATTCACACACTCGATTGCATTAAGCATATCCTCCGTACTGGGATTCATCGTCTGTCCGCCTTCAATCAGGTAGTCCGCACCAATCCCCCGGAAAATTTCGCCCATTCCATTGCCAATAGACACGGCAATAAACCCATATGGCTTTCTCGGTGCTTCCACTGATGCTATATTAACAGCCTTTCGCTGTGCACCCAGAATCACCCGCTCCTGATGTTCTTCCCGCATGTTATCAATCTTCAGCTGTGACAAAGAACCATAAGTCAGCGCCTTCTGAATCGCTAAGCCGGGATCATTGGTATGCACATGGACTTTCACCACATCATCATCCGATACTACGACAATGGAATCACCAAGCGATTCCAGATAAGCCTTAAACTCGGTTTCCGACTTTTCATCATAGTGCTTTTCCACATTGATGATAAACTCCGTACAATAGCCAAAATGAATATCGGCAGTATCGATCTGCGCCACTGCCGCACCAGCCGGTTTCGCCGCCTGGCCGCTGTCGGGCATCTCCAGACCGGTCTCTTTGCCCAGCAAGCCATCCCGTACGCCTTTCATCACCTGCATTAAACCCTGACCGCCGGAATCCACCACACCGGCCTGCTTTAACACCAGCAGCATCTCCGGTGTCTGGCTGAGAACATAATCTCCATGTTCGATCACACGCTCGGCAAACTCCATGATATCATCGGTCTGTTCCGCCATCTCCGCCGCTTTTTCAGCCATTCCCCTGGCAACCGTCAGAATCGTGCCTTCTTTCGGCTTCATGACAGCCTTATAGGCAGTCTCGGTGCCACGGGCAAAAGCCCTGGCCAGAACGGCCACATCCGCCGTCTCGACCGTCTTGATCTCCTTGGTAAAACCACGAAACAACTGGGACAGGATAACACCGGAGTTACCTCTGGCCCCCCGCAGCGAACCGGAAGAAATAGCTTTCGCCAGGCTTTCCATCGTCGGCTGTTCAAGGGCGGCTACTTCCCTGGCCGCCGCCATAATTGTCATACTCATGTTCGTTCCCGTGTCGCCATCCGGCACCGGAAATACATTCAATTCATTGATCCATTCTTTCTTTGCATCCAGTTCCCTGGCTCCCGCCAAAAATGCTTTCTGCATCAGACTGGCATCCAATTTATATAAATTCACCGGTAGGTCCTCCTTATGTTTCCCCCAACCAACAGGAAGGGGCCTTTCCTTAGTCAATTACTCGTACACCCTCTACATATATGTTGATCTTATCAACCTCCATGCCGGTGAATTCTTCTACTTTGTATTTTACATTGGCAATCAGATTATCGGCTACCGCGCTGATACTGACCCCATATGATACAATCACATGAAAATCCAGAATAATATGATTATCCGCAATCTCAACATTAATTCCCTTGGTCAGACTGTCCCGCTTTAAAATTTTCACCAGACCGTCCGTCATACTGACTGCCGCCATGCCCACAATACCAAAGCACTCAACCGCCTGCATCCCTGCAAACAATGCAATTACATCAGAATTAATCAGGATTTCGCCATATTTGTTATTAATACGCCCTTTCATAGGTCTCCTCCTAACATTCCCCCACATAATTGTGAGGGATTCTTTTTCCACAAGATATTACGTTTTAACTAATTAAGTATATCATATAGCAGATATTGTGTCCATTCTAACTTTTGGTTCTTTCATGAGTCAGGATGAGTCAGGGCTCAGGCAAAAAAATGAAGTGCCATGACGGGATATAACATCCATCGTCCTGGCACTTCTAAAATACTTTGTGAACAGCAAAATCAGGCAAGCATGGGGAAGAGCGTTAATTCCTATACCGTTTTTCCATAATCGGAATCAGCACCGTTTGTATTGGTTTCATAAATCTCCCAACCAGAAAAGCACTGATGACAGTCCCCTCCCTCACACCTTCCAGCCTTCCTAAAAAGATAACCGAGCCAATCGCCGCTGCTGCAACCACCACACAGTCTACCATCACCTTCACTTCATGAAACGGCTTACCTTTTAATATTTTTTTAGCAATGGTATCCGTAACTCCTTCCATTGGCATATTTACTAATTTCGCATCGACATACAGGGAAATGCCAAACGCAATCAGCAGGATACTCATAAACAGCATGACCAGTTTTCCGGCATAAGTGGGTATCACAAAATCCCGCAATAACCATTTCGAAAAATCGGTAAAAAAACCAAACAGAAAAGAGAAAATAATCTGCGTCAGGTTAATCCATTGAAACTCAGACCGTAAAATCAGTACCTGGAGCAAAATATAACCGGTGAATACGATTACGATACAAGTTCCAAGCTCAACCCCGGTGATCAAACTGGTGACATACGGAAGGGAGTTCACCGGTGACACCCCTAAATTTGAATTAATTGAGATTGCCACACCCAAGGCGACGAACATCAAGCCAATACAATAAATTACAATCCGCTCAAAGTACTGCCGTTTTTTACTCATGCCTCACCTCTGTTCTATGGGGATCTGATAAGCGACCGCTTTCTCTTCCCCATTCAGAATCCGCCGTGCCCCTGCTGCCAGCGATTCCAGTTCATTTTCTCCCGGCATTACTTTGACGGGTGCAATAAAACTTACATACGCACTGATTTTCTCCATCATGTTTCTTGCGTATGCAATGCCTCCGGTCAGAATAATTGCGTCAATCTGACCTTTTAATACCGGAGACAGCTCACCGATTCCTTTCGCGATCTGATAAGCCTGGGCATCATATATCTTCTTTGCCAGTTCATCGCCTTTTGCAATCATCGCCTCAATCTCAATGCAGTCAGCTGTTCCAAGGTAAGCTTTCATCCCGCCGTTCCCGGCTATTTTCTTTTTTATCTCTTTTTTATCATACAATCCGCTGTAGCACATATCCACAATATCATTCAGCGGGATACTTCCGGACCGCTCCGGTGAAAACGGTCCTCCATCCGCAGATATTACATCAACGATTCTCCCCTTTTCATGGGCACTGACAGAAATCCCCCCGCCTAAATGCGCCACAATAAAGTTCATCTCCTGATAGCTCTTTCCCACCTCTGCGGCTGCCTTCCGCGCCATCGCTTTGGAATTCAACACATGGCAGAAGCTCTTTCTGGA
>Ga0153996_1000570_pt1 | contig 16637 bp, 11 predicted proteins | sample TSNC080MetaG_FD_104728 | JGI IMG/M metagenome (GOLD analysis project Ga0153996, IMG submission 104728) | Attine ant fungus gardens microbial communities from North Carolina, USA - TSNC080 MetaG | ecosystem: Host-associated > Fungi > Mycelium > Unclassified | place: USA: North Carolina, Lumber...
TGAGCTGTCCGATTTCAAGAGAGATAGGCGACAGGGACCCCGCGCAAGCAAGGAGTAGCCGAGGTACGAGGCGTACTCTTTGTTGCCGCTTTAGTGGCTTAGCGAAGGGGGAAATTTCTAAAAGAAATTCTACAGGAGCAAATGCTTTTACTTTGGCAGAAGTTCTACTCACTTTAGCAATTATCGGCGTTGTCGCGGCGCTCACCATTCCCGCTTTTGTAACAAAAGTCACAAAAGACCAGTATGTGGTCGGATTAAAAAAAGCGCATAACACACTTAAAGCTGTTGAGCGTGAGGCTATACAAGAACATGGCCCTATGGAGACTTGGAGTTGGTCAGAAGATAGTACTGACTTTCAGAAATTCTTTTTGCCGCATTTTGATACCTTGAAAGATTGCGGGACAGGAACTGATGAAGGTTGTTTCGCTGATTTCTATAAATATTATAGTTTGAGTGGTGGTGACAATATTATGGGTTATCCTGATACATACAAAATTGTCACATCCGACGGGATATCCTACTTTTATTATCCGCTTTCAACTTCTCGCCCGAACAGAACTGCAGATATTTATGTAGACGTAAACAGTAAAAGTCCCCCGAACACATGGGGGAAGGATTTATTTGCTTTTAGTGTCTACCCCAGCGTGGGCATCAAACCTATTGGCGCATTTATCATTAAAGACGGTGCGCTTGTTCCTATGCCTAAAGAAGAAATGGATGCATATTGTAGCTTGGGTGGAGGCGGATGCGCCGCGAAAGTCCTCTCTGAAGGTGCTATGAATTATTAAATTTTAGCGGTGTAGCAAAAAATATCAGCTTTATGTTAATATCATTTTGTTATAACGAATGAAATACAAAGGACACAGTCTGTGTTATGCCGCATTTTTTAATAAATACCAAAGATATAAATGGCGATATTATAAGCGTCTCGGATAAGGAAACACTTAAACATCTGGCGGGCTCTCTTCGAATCAGGGCAGGCGAAACTTTGAGATTTGTTGACGAAAAGGGCATCCAATACATTTGTGAAGTTACGGAAGTCTACAATAAGCAGCTTAAAGCCAGGATTCTTGAGGCTTTTCAGTCTGCGCGCAGGTTAAAGTTCGACCTGTGCCTTGTATTGGGTGTTTTGAAAAACGAAGCTCAAGACCTGGCAATAGCTAACGCCACGCAGCTCGGGGTAAAAAGCGTCTATCCTGTCATGTGCAGCAATTCAACGGTAAGCGCAAATATTGCTTTGAAAAAAAATGAAAGATGGCAGAAAATAGCCTTTGAGAGTTTTAAGCAGTGTGAAAGGGCGGATATACCCGAAATATTTGACGTAAGTTCTTTGGGCAAAGTTTTATCGGTTAAAAACTCTGCAAATATTATAGTTTTCGCAGAGAAAAACGCTGATACGACACTGGCTGACGCCTTGAAAAGCGCTGATTTGAACTCGGAAATATATGCCGTTGTCGGCCCGGAGGGCGGCTTTAGCGATGATGAGTTTGAATATTTTAAACAAAAAAACTTCCCTTGCGTGAGCTTGGGCAACCTAATCCTAAAGGCGCCAAATGCGGTAAGTGTGGGCTTGGGAAATATTATCTATGAAACGGAACGTATTTTAAATGGATAGACCGCTTGAAAAACTTCTTGAAAAGATTAAGCAGGACAGACTTTTGCGCTCTCTTTTGCCTCTTTTTGACAGCAGGCAGGTGTTTCTGGTCGGAGGATACCTTAGAGACGCATATCTCGGTACAGAGCCGATTTTAGACTACGATTTGGTAGTTTTAAATGAAAGTTCAAAAACTCTGGCTGATGAAATAGCAGAAAAAACACAAGGAACGCTTGTTGAACTTGATGCTGAAAACAGCGTTTACAGGGTAGTTTTGGGAGATATTTATTTAGATATTACTTGCGCAGACGACATTCTTGAAGATGCTAAAAGGCGCGACTTTACACTGAATTCTGTTTATTATGACTTTGGAAAATGTGAAATATATGACCCTTTAAACGGGCTGAAAGACCTTGAAAACAGGCTTTTAAATACATATAAGCTTGAAAACTTTAACGACGACCCCCTGAGAATGCTTCGTGCTTTTCGTTTTGCGTCTCTTTACAGGTTTGAGATTGCGCCCGAAGCGCTCGCGTATATTAAAGAGAACGCTCAAAGTATTTCAAAGTCCGCTCCCGAGCGTGTGACCTACGAAGTTATCAGAATGTTTGAAGGGGAAAACCTTGTGTCTGCTATAAAAACCGCCCACAAAGCAGGGCTTTTAGCCGCAATATTTCCTTTTGTCGAAGAAATAGAAAAAATACCCCCGAACTCTCACCACCACTTAAACCTGCTTGAGCACTCATTTGAAACAATCCGCCACATCCGCATAAATAACCCTCTTTTGAAACTTGCCGCGCTGATGCATGACATAGGGAAGCCCAATCTCTGGAAAATTGAGCCCTGCGAAACGTTTGACCCTCAAGGAAATCTGATAACTGAGCGCCACCGTTTTATAGGACACGAAGAAGAAGGGGCGAAGCTTGCAAAACCCATTCTTGAAAGTCTAAAGTTTTCGCGCAAACAGATAGATTTCATTACAAAAATGATTCAGCACCATATATACCCCTCCGCCTTGATGCACCAGAGCGGCAAAACAGAGAAGTCTATGATACGTTTCGCAAGGAACATAAACCCATACACGAAAGAACTCATAGAACTTGCGCGCGCGGACAGACTAAGCGCAAGAGGGGTTTTGGTTACCGACGAAGTCGTTGAAAAAAACCTGAAAAATCTGGAAGAGCTGAACAGTTTTTGCGAGAAGATTCTGCCCAAACTGCAAGCATTGCCCAAGTTGTTGGACGGAAATGAAATTATGAAAATTTTAAATATCAAACCGTCAAAAAAACTGGGGGAAATAATAAACGCTCTTGAAGAGGCTCAACTGGAGGGGCTTGTGCGCAACAAAGAAGAAGCTGAAAATTTCATTCGCTGTAAACAGCCCTTATTTTAGGATAAACAGGATGGGCATAAAGCTTTCCCATAAGCTTTAGAATGTCTTTGTCCTTTTGTCTTGAAAGTTCACTCTCAGGTTTGATATCAGACGCTATCATAATGCGGATAACGGGTATTGTAACACCGAGTTTAATCAGTTCTCTGATAATCTCAAGCCACTCTATGTCGTTATTTGAAAAAAGTCTTTTCCCGTCTTGCGAATGCTTTGTACGGTAAGGTTTTATTAATCCTTCTTCCTCGTAAGTACGCAAGCGGTCACTTGTAATATTGAGAAGTTTTGAAACCTGTGAAATTTGGTAAAACGGTTCATCGTTATTGATTCTGTTCATGTCGACTTCACTCCCTATACTAATGATAAGCTGATGAGAGAGATAATTAAACTTAGGTTACTAAAAATAGAATTTTTGGATACAATCTAGACATTTATTAACATAGGTGTTAGAATAAGTATATTAACCAATAATCTAAAGAGTACAGAAAACAAAGGTATTATGAATAATGGAATTAAGAAATAGCCCTAAAGAGGGGCGTGTTTGCCGTGCGAATTTTGCCTTTTCCCTTGTCGAAATGCTCCTGGCACTTTTAGTAGTCAGTATAATCCTTACTGCCATGGCGCCTGTAATAACGAAAAGACATAATGATACTCTAAGAGTAAGTACGGGCTCTTCGTCAAAAAACTCTGCTTTTTTAGTGTATGACGCCGAAAACGGTATAAAATACCCGAAAGGTAACGCTCTTAACAGTCTTAGCCAAACTTCCGCCGGAGAAATACTCTTTACAAACAAAGAAGGAATACCCGTTGAACTTAAGCTCACCCTTCAAGGAGCAGGAGGCGGCGGGGGAGGATATCAAAGAACGGGGGATTTGAGTATTAACTCTTCCGCTTCTGACACTGCTAATCAAAGTGTTAATTCAACCATTGATAAAACCTGGGACTTTAGAATACCCAGAGGCGTTTCTAATGTCAGGGTTACACTGCAAGGCGGCGGGGGAAGCGGCGGTTTAGGTGCTGCAGGTAGCGAAGAGTACCTGCTTCCTTCAGCCAGAAACGGTAATGAGGGAGATTTGTGCATAAAGAAGTATAATATCGGAGACCTGCCCTCACTTCTGCCCGCAGGCGCTAATATGGCAAGCTACAGAGACCTCTCAAGTTACCCTGAAGGTCAAAGGGGGGGCATACCCTTGGGTACAACTATCGTAGCCTCTGTTGCATCAGGCGCAACATCAGGCTCTGCTTCGAACACCTGCTGGTATGCTAAAAACCAAAAAACAGCAAGCACTTGTACGGACGCTACAGGTTACTCAGGCTGCTACAGAACAGTATGCACTCAAGACGTTGCAATAAATGCATGTGCGGCACTTGAACCTGCAGGATCTTGGAGACTTCCTGATGACGCTGAGATAAAAAGATGGAGAGTAACAGAAACTTCTAACTCTGCTTATCAGTCTATGGGAGTTGTAACTTCTAATGCATCTGATTTTTGTGACTACTATAGCAGCAGTTACGGAGCGGCACAGTGCCAGGGCCTGGCTTACGGTTGCCAGGGTTCGAACTATAGCACCTGCGAGCCAAGCATCTTTTGGAGTTCTGTCTCGCAGGGCAATTACTACCTCAATGGCGGTAATCTTAGCGGCCCGGGTTCCGGTGTTACCTCTTTAGCGTTCTCTGCCCGTTGCGTCAGGAGAACCTCAGACTGCGGCCTTAGTCTTTTCGCAGGCGCAGGAGGGACAAGCGGAGCGGCTTTAGTTGATGTCAGTTTTAAGGGTCTGGCGTATGGTGACAGACTGTTGTTTACTTTAGGTAAAGGAGGAAGCGGCGGGTCGGGGGGAGACACAACAGTTGAACACCAAAGGTGGAACGGTCTTGCATGGGTAAAGGTATCGGGAAGCACAACTTACACAGCAAAAGGAGGTTCTGCAGGGGGAAGCGCAAGCACTACCGCCCATGGTATAAAAAGTACCGTTGTGCCTAACTGTTTATCTGACGACAACACATACAGCACAGGCTGCACTTTAGGTAAAGCGGGAGATGACTGGAGCACCAACACATCTAACAGCGGCGGAAGTTCGTATTACGGAGTTGGCGGTACAAGTTCAAACTCGTCTTCTCCTAACGGAGTAAACTCAGCTAACTTCGGAGCCGCAGGTTCGGGCGGTTATGGAAATGTTAGCGGAGGCACAGGCGGAGCAGGGTATGCACTTATTAAGATGAACATAGCTTCAACAGGTTCTGGCGGAGGTGCGGGAGGATATTATTCCAACGTAAGAGTTAGTGTTCCTGCGAATGATACAGTAAAATTTATAATAGGTAAAGGCGGCACAGGCGGTGCAAACGGCGCAAACGGCAGCGGTGGAGAGAGTTTAGACACTAAAGTTATGAAAGGGACTAACGTTCTTTTTACCGCTAAAGGCGGAGGAGTAGGGAAGTTCACACCCATTGTATCTAACGCCGTATCGACCCTTGCAGCGGGGGGTTCAGGCGGAGCGATATATAAAGAAGCGGTAGATGTATCTGACCCTCAAAACCTGATTGAAGCATCAGGTGCAAGTGCAGCATACACAACAGGCGGCAACGGAGGGATTTCTAAATCCGACAATAGAGAAGGTGCTTTGGGGGGATGTGTTCAGGTAAATAATCCTCTGTCTTTTTCTGATTGTATTTCTAACAGAATACCGACTTCCTCTCTTGCCCCTTTATATGAAGCATCTAAAGGCCTTGGTAAAGGAGGCGGAGGGGGCGCAGGAGCAGGATGTGATGATAACGGATGTACAAAAGGCACAGACGGCGCCAACGGATTTGTTACCATAAGCTGGTGATAAAGGGTTTTTGTTTTCGTGCGAGGGGGAAATGCATTTTATGTTATTGCAAACTATATCACCCCTCTTTTTTTACGGGTTTTTAAAGCAGGAGTTCATTAAAAGAACTCAAGCTTAATATGGATAGCGGGTATTGTAACACCAAGTTTAATCAGTTCTCTGATAATTTCAAGTTACTCTATTTCATTAGCTGATGAGAGATAATTAAAATATAGGTTAGAATAATATCCGGAAGTAATATAGACATTTATTAAAATAGATGTTAGAATAGACGTGCTAATTAATAATCTAAAAAGTACGAAAACAAGAGGTAATTTACAATAATGAAAACGAAAAACAGTCCTAAAAAAGGGTTTATTTGTTATGCAAATTTTGCATTCTCCCTTGTCGAAATGTTACTGGCACTTTTAGTAGTTAGTATAATCATCACTGCCATGCTTCCTGTAATAACTAAAAGATATAATGACACTTTAAGAGTAAGTACGGACTCTTCGTCAAAAAACTCTGCTTTTTTAGTGTATGACGCTAAAAACGGTATACAATACCCGAAAGGTAACGCTCTTAACAGTCTTAGCCAAACTTCCGCAGGGGAAATACTTTTTACAAACAAAGAAGGAATACCTGTTGAACTTAAGCTCACCCTTCAAGGAGCAGGAGGCGGAGGCGGAGGGTACCTAAGAACGGGGGACTTGAGCGTTAACTCTTCCGCTTCTAACACGGCTAATCAAAGTGTCGGCTCGACCGTTGATAAAACCTGGGATTTTAGAATACCCAGAGGCGTTTCTAATGTCAGGGTTACACTGCAAGGCGGCGGGGGCAGCGGCGGTTTAGGTACTGCAGGGGGTGAAGAATACCTGCTTCCCTCAGCCAAAAACGATAATCAGGGAGACCTTTGTATTAAAAAGTACAACATAGGGGACATATCGTCTTTGTTGCCTGCGGGCGCTAAAATGGCAAGTACAAGAGACCTCTCATCGTACCCTGAAACCCAACGAGGCGGCATACCGCCAGGTACAACTATCGTAGCTACTGTAGCATCAGGCGCTGCAAAGGGCTCCGCAACTAACACCTGCTGGTATGCTAAAAACCAAAAAACAGCATCTACCTGTACAGACGCTACAGGATATTCAGGCTGCTACAGGACAGTATGCACTCAAGATGCCGCGATAAAAGCATGCACGGCATTAGAACCTGCAGGATCTTGGAGACTTCCTGCTGACGCTGAGATAAAAAGATGGAGAGCAACACTGGGCTCTATCTCCGCTTATCAGGCCATGGGAGTCGTAACTTCTAACGCAGCTGACTTTTGTGACAATGGTAGCAGCAGTTACGGAGCGGCTCGGTGTAACCCTCTGGGTGCCGCTTGCCAAGGGTCGTATGGCGGCAGTTGCATCCCGAGCTACTTTTGGAGTTCTACCTCTAAGAAGCATTACGGTCTCTATAATGGTAAACTTAGCGGCCCGCACGGTAACTATACCTCTTACGCGTTCGCTGCCCGTTGCGTCAGGAGCACATCAGACTGCGGTACAAGGTTCGCGGGCGCAGGGGGGACAAGCGGAGCGGCTTTGGTTGATGTCAGCTTTAAAGGGTTGGCGTACGGTGACAGACTGTTGTTCACTGTAGGCAAAGCAGGAAGTGACGGGTCAGGAGGTGATACAAAGGTTGAACACCAAAGACTAAATGGTTCTGCTTGGCAAAAAGTATCGGGAAGTACAACTTACACAGCCAAAGGAGGCTCTGTCGGAGGAAATGCAAGCACTAACGGCCACGGGGTGAAAAGTACTGTTGCGGCCAATTGTCTGGCTAATGGCAGCAGCTACAGCAGCGGCTGTACAGTGGGTAAGGCAGGGAATGACTGGAGTACCAATACATCTAACAGCGGCGGAAGTTCGTATTACGGAGTTGGCGGCGCAAGTTCAAGTTCAACTTCTCCTAACGGAGTAAACTCAGCTAACTTCGGAGCCGCGGGAAGCGGAGCGTATGGAAGCACAGCTACCGCGGGGAAAGGCGGAGCGGGATATGCCCTTATTAAAATGAACATAGCTTCAACAGGTTCAGGCGGAGGTGCAGGAGGATATTATTCTAACGTAAGAGTTAGTGTTCCCGCAAATGATACGGTAAAATTTATAATAGGTAAAGGCGGCACAGGCGGCGGAAACGGCAGCGGCGGAGACGGCTTGGACACTAAAGTTATGAGAGGAACTAACGTTCTTTTTACCGCTAAAGGCGGAGGGGGAGGGAAGTTCACACCCATTGTATCTAATGCCGTATCGACCCTTGCAGCGGGGGGTTCGGGCGGAGCAATATATAAAGAAGCGGTAGATGTATCTGACCCTCAAAATTTGATTGAAGCATCAGGTGCAAGTGCGACATACACAACAGGCGGTAACGGAGGGGTTTCTAAATCCGACAACAGAGAAGGTGCGCTAGGGGGATGTGTTCAGGTAAATAATCCTCTGTCTTTTTCTGATTGTATTTCTAACAGAATACCGACTTCCTCTCTTGCTCCTTTATATGAAGCATCTAAAGGCCTTGGTAAAGGAGGCGGAGGGGGCGCAGGAGCAGGATGTGATGATAACGGATGTACAAAAGGTACAGACGGCGCCGACGGATTTGTTACCATAAGCTGGTGATAAAGGGTTTTTGTTTACAATCTAGACATTTATTAAAATAGGTGATAAAATGGGCACGCAATCAATAGCTTAAAAAGTACAGAAAACAAAAGGTAATTTACAATAATGAAAACGAAAAACAGTCCTAAAAAAGGGTTTATTTGTTATGCAAATTTTGCATTCTCCCTTGTTGAAATGTTACTGGCACTCTTAGTGCTTAGTATAATCATCACTGCTATGCTTCCTGTTATAACTAAAAAAAGTCAGGAAAAAGTGTATACAAGAGTGGATATGAGAAAACAGGTACTTTACTATGGGGACTCTTATTGTCCGCCTGTATCAGATGCAGCATTAGATAAAGGTAATGCAAGCTGCTTTGGAAACTTCACTGTACCTGACGGAGTTAGCGAAATATATGTTACTCTTATAGGTTCAGGAGGCGGAGGCGGAGGCGCTAATGTTTCAGGATATGCTGAATTCACAGCAGAAGGCACAACAAACAACTGGATAGTGCCGCATGGAACAACAGAGATTGAAGCAACGCTGATAAGCGGCGGTGCAGGCGGCGGTGCAGGCGGACAAATATCCGATTACAGAACATTTGTAACTTCAGGAACAGGAAATGCGGCAGCGGGAAAATATATTGTAAATGCAGCAGGAACAGGTAATTGGGCCTTGCCAAACTCCTTAAAAAACAGACCTGCCTTAGTTACAGGCTGTGGCGGAGGCGGCGGAGGCGGTGCCAGCGTGGGAACTTGGAACGGATTTCCAAGCAATGGCCATGGTGGCGGTTCAGGCGGGTATGTCTTAAATAAAGTATTGAACTTTGGAAGCAATGTAACAGCGCTAACTTATTACATAGGCGGCGGAGGCGGCGGAGGCGGTGGCCATTATAACCCGCCGATAGTAAAAGGCGCAGGCCCCGGACTTCCGAGCGGAGGAGGCGGCGGCGGAGGCACCCATAAAGGAAACGGTAACGGAGGCAATGGCGCCCCTTTTTGGAGTTATAACGGTCTCCCTACCGATGGATTAAGCGTCTCTTCAGCCTGTGGAGCCGCAGGAAGAGGTACCGTATATAATGTAAAACCACGCGCATATATCAACAAGCCTATATGGAATTACGGTGCCAAAGGCGGCACTCAGGGCGGCGGAGGCGGCGGCGCGTCGCATTGGCCGCATTGCTACACCGGCGGCGGAGGCGGCGGCGGAGGCGCTACACAAATCCTTGCAGGGAATGCGATTTTTTTTAATGCACCCGGCGGTGGAGGCGGTGCAGGTTGCAGCAGAAACGGCGAAAAAATAGTCGGGCACACTTGTTTTAATCCTACTATGTCAGGAGGAGGAGGCGGCGGCGGGCTAGGCGGCGGAGCAGGCGGCTCGGGTGGTCTTATTGAAGCTGATTGGCCCGGAAGGGGCGGAGCGGGCGGTGCACCCGGGAGTGGTCTTGCGGGAGCAGCGGGAAAAATAACAACAATTTTTGGTGATAATTACTGTAATGGCGGGAATGGCAGCTCTCAAACTGCCGCTTCTCCGGCATATTCAGGCTATAGCGGTAAATCAGGCGCCCTCAAAATAGAATACCTCGACTATGGCCCCGGCGGGTCGGGCGGCGGAGCAGGCATGATAGTTCCAAGGCAAAAGGTCAAGGTTAGACCTCAAGAAATATTGACTCTTAATATTGCAAGGGGTACACCTGGCGGCATAGCCGGAGTTATCACTCCACAAGGTAATATACAAAAACCTGCAAATGGTACAACGCCATTTGGAAACAGTTCATACGAAACTTTCTTAAGAAGAGATAATACTGTTTTACTCGGAACTCCGACTAATTTTCCAAGTAATTATAGGGTTTCTGGAGGTTCAACGACAGGAAGAGTTTTGTCAACAGCTCATAGTCCTGATATTGATGATTATGCTGCCGGTATGTCAGGATATATATCCAACGGTGTAGGAAGAACAGCCGCACAAATACTCTCAGATTCTTGGGTTAAAAATGATGGCGCAAGTTACAAAATGGATAATTTCACTTGGCAAACAAAACATGCGGCAACAGCAGGCAATACGACAAACTATGGCGTAAAACATACATTTAACAGAGGTACCGTTGGTGGCAGGGGTGGCTATTTGATAACTCCTTTTTTCACCTGCACCCCCGGTCCTGGCGGAACCTCTGTTTCTCCTAACGGAGTAAATGCTTCCGGCTATGGCTGCGGAGGCGGAGGAGGATATGGCCTTGGTAATGGCGGTAAGGGTTCAGGAGGTTATGCACGTCTTTCATATAATACCGCTAAATTAGGTGCAGGTGCAGGAGGTGCCAGCGGATATACTTTAAAAAGAATTAAAGTGAAAACTAAAGGAAGAGAAGTAATACCTTATCAAATAGGTGCAGGCGGTAAGGGCGGATATGTCTATAATAATATTGTGGGTCACGGAAAAAAAGGCGGGGATACTTCTTTTCATACAGGGGGTAAATTAATAAAAGCAGGAGGAGGACAAGGTGGAACATCTTTTGCTGTCACAGGTACTTATCCTAATCTTAAAATAGTAAACGGTACAAAAGGAGCTTCTGCAAATACTTGCATGGTCTCCAATGCCACATCTCCACTTTGCGGCGGAACAAAACCCGGACTTGATCCCTCGGGAACCAATGGCGGTATTGGAGCAGACTCTACTGAAGGTCCGGGCGCTCAAGGGGGAGTGCAGTCAACGTCACTTGAACAATCTAAAGGAAAATCTTCAATTTCCATAGGTGCAGGCGGGGGAGGGGCTGCTGTGCTTCAATATACAGTAAATACAAAAATTCCCTCATTCCCAACCGGAGGTCAAGGGGGTCATGGTATGATTATTGTTGAGTGGTATTAAACATGAATCCAATGCCGTAAAAGGTACCATGTCTAAGTCCTTTACGTGTTCTTTGTAAAGTAAGATAAGAAATACAAATTGCATTAAAAAAGCGGGTCTGAAAACCCGCTTTTAGAAAAATATCTTAAAAATTACGTTCCCGCAGTCCAGGTATTTAAGTATGTTTCTTGTTCTTGGGTTAATGTATCAATCTCAAGACCCATAGACTCAAGTTTAATACGGGCTATTTCTTCATCCACAGACTTTGGAAGGGTGTAGAGTTTCGGTTCAAGCTTGCCTTTGTTTTTAAGAATAAACTCGATACCCAGGGCCTGATTTGCAAAAGACATATCCATAACACTCGCGGGGTGGCCTTCTGCGCCTATTAAATTAACTAAACGACCTTCCGCCAGAACATGAATTGATTTACCGTTGTTGAGTTTCCACTCTTGAAGTGCGGGACGGATATCTTTTGTTTCAATAACGTGGTCACGAAGTCCGTTGACATTGACTTCAACGTCGAAGTGACCTGCGTTTGCTACGAAAGCGCCATTTTTCATAGTTAAAAGATGGTCAACGTCAACAACGCTTTTGTTACCTGTAACAGTAACAAAAATATCTCCGAGCTTTGCCGCCTGTGCTATCGGCATTACCCTGAAGCCATCCATTGCAGCCTCAAGCGCTTTCAAAGGGTCAATTTCAGTTACTATAACGTTGGCACCCATACCTCTGGCGCGCATCGCGCAGCCTTTACCGCACCAGCCATAACCGCAGACTACAAATGTTTGGCCCGCAAGCAGGATGTTTGTTGCGCGCAAAATACCGTCCATTACGCTTTGACCCGTTCCGTAACGGTTGTCATACAAGTGTTTTGTCAAAGAACAATTTACGCCGACCGCGGGGAATTTCAGACTACCGTCTTTTTCCATAGCTTCAAGTCTGATTATACCCGTAGTTGTCTCTTCGGTTGAACCTATTATGTTCGGGATTAAATCTGTATAATGCTGATGAATTTGTGCAACAAGATCGCAGCCGTCATCAATAACCAGATGAGGCTTATGGTTAAGCACTTCTTTTATGTGTCTTTGATAAGTTTCTTTGTCTTCACCCGCTATAGCGTATACAGGCATATTCCAATATTCAACAAGAGCTGCGGCTACATCGTCTTGCGTTGAAAGAGGATTTGACGCCGCAAGAACAGCATCCGCTCCGCCTGCCTGCATAACTATACAAAGTGCCGCCGTTTCTTTTGTAACGTGGACACTTGCGCTAAGTCTTAAGCCTTCAAACGGCTTCTCGCGCTCAAAGCGTTCTTTTATGCTTTTTAAAACAGGCATGTCTTTAAACGCCCATTCTATGTTCTTTTTACCTTGTTCGGCCAAAGTAATGTCTTTAATATCGTAGTTAAATGTTTTTACTGTCATTCTATCCTCCTGAACACAACAAAAATATGTTAGCATAAAAAAATAGTTTGTGATAATATATCCGTTGGACAGAAATGTGTAATTATGAAGCGTAACAATAAAAGGAGATAAATTATGTCAACAGTTGAGTATTTTTCTAACTCGGATGAGTTAAAAGAGTTGTGGTCCGCTGCTCGTGCGACCTTAACAGCACCATTTTTCGGTAACAATGTAGAGCACGTTCAAACGGTAAGCGAAGCATACAAGCTTGCTAAATGCAGTCCCGGTACCGTTGAATTAACAGGCATGCCTGTATATGAACCTGAAAAACTAGGACTTCCAAAAGGCGCCAACCAACTGCTTTTCAATGATGGTACGGTTGTAGGCCGTTGTTCTGCCGCAAGAAAAATTGTGGGCGAACCGGGATGCGACTTGGGTTACCTGCTTCCTATTATCCGTGAAGCGGTTTACGGCACACGCGATAAACTTATGTATAAAACAGAAGTCGTTGTTGGTCTTGAAGAAGACTTTATGATTAAAGCGCACTTAATGATTCCCGAGGGCTTTGAAAACGTTATGTATTCATGGATGTTGAACTTCCAATACTTCAACGAAGAATACTCTAACATGTACGCGGATTCTCGTGACATCAAAGAAGGCGACATCTTCTTGTTCTCAGACCCTGACTGGACACACCCTGACTTCCCGTACGGTTTAACATTCTTCGACCCTAAACATAACTGCGCGGCTATTCTTGGTATGAGATACTTCGGTGAGCACAAAAAAGGTACTTTGACACTCGCTTGGGGCGCTGCTGCCCGTAACGGTTACGCTTCTTGCCACGGCGGTATGAAACGCTATAACAATGTTCACGGAAAATCATTCCAGGCTGCAGTATTTGGTTTATCAGGTTCGGGTAAATCTACAATTACTCACGCAAGACACAATGACAAATACGATATCACGGTTCTACACGATGACGCGTTTGTAATCAACGTTCACGACAAATATACAATTGCACTGGAACCTGCATACTTTGACAAAACCCAAGATTATCCTATGGGCTGCGATGATAACAAATACATCATTACACAGCAAAATAACGGTGTAATCGAAGGTAAAGACGGTAAAACCTATGCAATTACGGAAGATATCAGAAACGGTAACGGCCGTGCAGTTAAATCAAAACTATGGTCTCCAAACAGAGTTGACCGTATTGACGAACCCATTAATGCTATTTTCTGGTTGATGCAAGACCCTACAATTCCACCTGTGCTTAAGCTTTCAGGAGCATCTTTAGGCTCGGCTATGGGCGCTACACTCGCTACAAAACGTTCATCCGCAGAGCGTTTAGCGGCAGGCGTTGACCCTAACGCTCTTGTTGTTGAGCCATATGCTAACCCATTCCGTGTGTATCCGCTTGAGATGGACTACACAAGATTCAAACAACTTATTGAAGACGGTGTAGACTGCTATATATTGAACACAGGTACATTTATGGGTACAAAAGTTCAGCCGAAGCACACTCTTGGCATTATTGAAGCAATCGTTGAAGGAAATGCCAACTTCCATCAGTGGGAAAATTTCTCTGATATTCAAATTATGGATATTGAAGGATTTGATGCAAGCTTCTCTAACACAGAGTATGCGGACCAGTTCTCTAAACGTATGCAAGACAGAATCGAGTTTGTGAGATCTCGTGAAACTGAGAAAGCAGGTTTGGACAAACTTCCTGCAGATGCTTTAGAAGCGCTTGAAAGAGTTATTGAACAAGCAAGAGTAGCAGTTTAGTAATAACTTCGGAAAATTAAAGGAGCCAATGTTTATCAGGCTCCTTTTTTTATTTTTAATAATTCATTTCGCCTTCGGAAAGGATTTTAGTAGCACAGTATTTGCCGGAAGAGGTACCGCTGGTCTTACAGCTTGCTTCAATAAACGCCGAAGAGAGAAGAGTATTTATACTTGTACTGTTACTGTACATACCTGCAGGCTTAATACCTAAATGGGATGAAAATACCTCAAATGCGAATATGTCTCTGCCCAATACATTTGGTCCTTTTAAGCAGTTAATGTCCACATAAAAATAACCCGGGTTGTTAGCCATATTATCCTTACCATATACCCAGCACATACCGTCAGATGTTATTATTTTATAGTACATTGAGCCGCTGAAACTGTAATCCCAAGTTCTGCCGTCGATAAAACTATTTTTTGTAGAAAAGCAGCCCTTGTCTCCGGCTTCACACTTTTTTAAAACATCCAAATAAGGCAGGAAGTATTTTTCAAAGTCTGCCGTGGGGTCTGAACCGTACCCGCCTGTTGACCAAGTCCAGTTCTTCATCTCGCCATGTTCTTGTATCGCTTCTCTTTCAACTGCTTTAAGTGTGTTGTACGCTTTTTTTAACCCAACTACGTACTGGTCTTTTGTGACTTTAGTAATCACGGCGGGAACTGTAAGCGCCGCTATAATCCCTATAACAGCAAGCACAATTAACACCTCAGCAAGCGTAAGCGCATTTTTACATTTTTTTCTCATAACCAAAAACTCCCAAAATTAACAAACTAAAAACAACACTGTCATAACAACCATAGCAAAAATAGTATCTACCCTATTTGCCAAAAAGACAAATCTTCAAAATATTTATGTTTGACGTATTTCCTTCATATTTGGGCATAAAGCCGCACGGTTCGTATGATTGTGACCAGGCAACACCAATGACAACCTCAGCCGTTGAGGTGGGGTGCAAAACTACAAGCACAGGAAACTTTTGCGCTGCGAAAGTCTTGGCAGAAGGTAAGATGAATTATTAATTCTTGACGAGTACATAATAAAAAACTATAATTCCTTTAGTTACGTTAATAGGGATTGTTTTGTCGAAAAATGTTTTTACGCTGTTAATATTTGCTTTGTACATTTTCAGTGTGCCTTTTGCGTGCGCCAAAACTTACGAAAAGCACTATAACGAACACTGGTGTACAGCCCAAAACGGCATACTTGAGTATACAACCGAAGACAAGAGCCGTGTAGACTGTCTGACAAAAGAATATGCCGTAGAGTGCGACCACGCATACAAGTGGAAAGAGGCGGTGGGACAGTCTCTTTTTTATGCAATCCAAACGGGGAAAAGGCCGGGAATACTGTTGATAGTAAAAGACCCCGTTAAAGAGCGCAAGTATGTAGAGAGGTTAAACACTGTAGCTGAAAAGTATGACATTAAGGTGTGGCATATAACACCTAATGACTTATAGCAGCTGCGCAATTTACGCAGTCCCTTAAAGACACTATGTACGGTAAGGAGTATGGGGTATGAAAAAATTATTTGTAATCGCAGCAATATGTGTTGCAGGGTTTGCTTTTTCTCAGATATACATTCGGGAAAACAGCGCGCAGGCTAAGTGCTCAATAGAAAACAGAAGAGGTTGCTGTTCGCACCATGGCGGCGTTTGCGGCTGTAGCTCCGGAAGGGCATTGTGCTGTGACGGCACCTTGAGCCCGTCTTGCGGTTGTGATTAATTGACTTAGTCTTGTTTATCCGTCTATACTTGGTTTTTATTTGTTATGTAAAGTTATGTAACAAATATTGTCATCTGTGCAATTATCTAATGCGTATATACTTTATATATATGTAAGACGAAATTAATCAGACAGACTTTAATAAACACACACGAGATATTTTTCCACACACTAACTTCCTAACCTTCCCTTCCTATAAAAATTTTACTCCCATCGGGAGTTTTTTTTTGCTTAAAAACCGATGCTCTAAAAAATACTTGACGGTGAAATTTTACCAAGTTAAATTATATATAGTGCTGAAGCATAGTTCCGACGTGGTGGACAAGGTTCCTCTCCGTCACAAAGCGAAAGCGGTGTGCTTGAGCCGCGAGAGCTAAAAGTTATTGAAAATTAAATAGTATATGTGGGCGAGTGGCAAGGACTCCGTTGAGAAGATTAAGTATCTTCGAAATGGAGGCACA
>Ga0153996_1000571_pt1 | contig 16614 bp, 13 predicted proteins | sample TSNC080MetaG_FD_104728 | JGI IMG/M metagenome (GOLD analysis project Ga0153996, IMG submission 104728) | Attine ant fungus gardens microbial communities from North Carolina, USA - TSNC080 MetaG | ecosystem: Host-associated > Fungi > Mycelium > Unclassified | place: USA: North Carolina, Lumber...
ATATTACCATAAAAAAAGGTGAATTTGTGGCGGTCATGGGACAATCCGGTTCCGGAAAATCCACTCTTTTATATAATATCAGCGGCATGGATCGGGCAACGAAGGGTGAGATCTGTTTTGATGGGGAAGATATTTCCGGCTTGAGTGATGAGAAAATGAGTGGTCTTCGGCTGCAAAGAATGGGATTTATATTTCAGCAGTCCTATTTGCTTCGTACGTTATCCATCCGTGACAACATTGTGCTTCCAGGTTTCAAGGCAAAGAAGGAGTCCAGGGAACAGGTAAATACATATGCCGACGAACTTATGAAACGAACGGGGATTGACCATATAGCGGACCATGACATTAAGAAAGTATCCGGAGGGCAGCTGCAGCGTGCGGCTATTTGCCGGGCTTTGATCAACCATCCGGACATCCTGTTTGAGGATGAACCTACCGGGGCACTGAATTCCAGTGCGACAAAAGAAATCATGGATATTATGAATGAAGTGAATATGAGAGGTACTGCTGTCATGCTGGTTACTCATGATGCCAAAGTGGCAGCCAGGGCAGAACGAGTCATTTTTTTGACAGATGGAAAGATCACGGATGAAATTGCACTTGGAAAATTTGAGGATAAAGATATTCTGACAAGAGAGAATAAAATGACCAGGTGGCTTGAAAAACAAAGGTTTTAATTTATTGCTGATATTCACAGCTTACTTTTACCATTCTTATTTCTGTCATTCTGAGCCGAAGGCGAAGAACCTTTATATCCTTCACGTTTTAAGATTCTTTACTTCGCTCAGAATGACACGCAGGGGAGCTTAACAAAAAGACATTGGCTATGAATAGTAAGTGCTGTTTTACCGTACCCATGTATATATTTTTGAACGAAACTGGAATCACGACAAATGATTTATAAAATAATCACTTGCAGCCTGATATCCCTGATTATATAAAAAACGATATGTATTATCAGCTGTAATAATATCAAAGTCCACATAAGACACATTTTCTGTATCAATTTGTATAGATCTTGCCTTATTAGTCGGACTGTTATCAAACATATTCTGTTGAATACAAAGCAGAGAACGGTATAAATGATAGATATAGTCAATGAGATTTCGAATGGGATAGTATTGTTTCCGGTCCAGGAAGCGCAGCCCCAGTGTATGCCAATTCACATCCGCTCCCCCGTTTCCATTGAATGGGGTAGAATCAAAAATATTTATTGGATAATTCCACATAACACCTCCATCACATAATAGACTTTTGGAGTCATCATTACCCATCATATCTATTTCAACTGCTTCGAAAAATAAAGGGATTGACATAGAGATTCTTACTGCAAGGGCAACTTCCATATCCGGTGTGGTTTCATAACTGAAGATTTTTGATATATGGTAGGATAAATCGGTTCCAATGATATAGAGATCATGAAAGTGCCTTTGTCCTTTATGTATATACGGATTTTTAAAATCTGCGAATGTATAGGGAGGAGCTTTTTTCGATTGGTCAAACTGTGCCGCTATCTGTTCTTGCATCCATTGGTAAAAGTAATCGGTAGAATACCATCCGTATTTTGTAATCAGCCTATAAGTACAGCTAATATCTCCAAACATAGATTCAAATTCTTTTTGCATGGGTTCTGTCATTTTTTTGAGATCGGGAAGAACTTTGGATTGAGGGATTTTTTTATATTCCAGGGAATCCACTATCTTTTTGAGTTCTTCAAAGGGTAGATTGAAGCTGGTAATACAGGCGGTGATTGCACCGGCGGAAGTACCGGCTGTTCTTTTCAGATTTTGCAGAAGCCCTTCCTGGTAAAAGAAATGTAAAGCTCCCAAATAAGCGATCCCTAAAACACCACCGCCCTCGAACACTAAATTATCCGGTAACTGAACCATGTATCTGCCTCGGTATTATATTTTATTGTAATATATGAGTGAATAGATTATTCATGCATAGTTGATTCATATTCTTCTAAAACTGCTTTAACCTTGGGGATCACATAATTACTTCCGCCGATTTCTTTCACATCTTCAATCATACTTATAAGAAGAATCGGCTTAGGCGTATTCGGATCGGTAGTAAATATTGTGAACCATCCTAGCTCTGTCCCGTTCGTATCTTCCTTAGATGCCTTAATTTCGGCCGTACCGGTTTTGCCCGCCAAAGAAACGCTGTCAATTTTGGCTATCCTTAGACGTAAGATCCGGAAAAATCAAAGGATCTTCCCACTTGAGAGAATATTCGGTTTTTTCATCTTTCATAAATACGGCCTGATTACTAAATTGAATATCTCCTGCAGCGCTGTTAAGGATTTGGTGATAAATGATAACCGTTTCGTCTTTCTCATTTACGGTTATTTCTTTTACCTCCGTTTTGATATCAGAAGCATCTATTCCTTCGTAAATGTTTTGATTTCGTTCTATAAAATATTTTTTTGAATAGTTGGCCTTTCGGGAATTTCCGGTTCCGGAAATTGGGGCACAGCACTAAACGAAAATAATATAAACCCTGTGATTATTATTCCGAAGATCATACAGATAAGAAAAATTAATATTTTCTTCTTTTTAGTTTTTTTCTTCATGGGAACCTCCTGGGTTTTATTACAAATGTAATATTTTTGGGCGGAAATAAATATTTATATAAAGTTATAAAAATTTATCATATATTACACCTGTAGGAATTAAAAGTCAAGAGAATTTTCAACTCTTGACTTTTAATTCCTACAGGTGTAATATAAGACTCATTACAAATATTACAAATGTAAGAAAACGTAGGGGGGGGTAATTTTTGAAGGGGAAAATAAAAATATCAAGACCAATAGTATTAGCAGGACTGTTTTGCATGGCATCCTTTATTTTGATTGTAAGATTATATAAACTTCAGATTTTGAATGGTGAATCCTATGCCAATGAGTTTGAGTTAATGACGAAAAAAACGTTGGTTTTAAAAGGCATAAGAGGAAATATCTATGACCGCAACGGTAATCTTCTGGCAGGTAATGAATTAGCGTACTCTGCTACATTAGAAGATAATGGGGAGTATAAGACGAATAGAGAACGGCAGCTGACCTTGAACAGCATCGCATACCATCTAATTAAGCTTTTCAAAAATAATGGAGAAAAGCTGAACAATGAACTCAAAATAATCGTAAATAAGAATGGAGATTTTGAGTATTCTGTTGATGGGATATCACTGAAAAGGTTTAAGGCTGATATATTCGGTCGGGCATATATCGAGGATATGAAACCGGAAGAGGCTGATATTTCAGCGGAGGATATGGTGAAATATCTTTGCAGCGAAGACAGATTTTCCCTATATAGTGAAAACGAAGAACCATATTCGAACAAAGAGTTAGAGAAATATCAATTAAATAATGAGTATAACAAGACTGAAATGTTAGGAATTATAGGAATTCGCTATATGCTTTTCCTGAATTTTTATCAAAAATATCTTCCGGTAACGATAGCAAAGGATATATCGGAGGAGACAGCAGCATATCTGCTGGAAAACAAAGATACCCTGCAGGGTGTGGATATTGAAGAGGAGTTACTTCGTGTGTATGAAGGTGGTGAGGCTTTTTCACATTTACTGGGCTATACAGGAAAGATTTCCTATGAGGAACTGGAGGAATTAAAAGAGTATAATGAAAACTATTCACTCCAATCTATTATTGGGAAGACTGGAATTGAGCAATATATGGAAGAGTCACTGCAAGGGAAAGACGGAGAAAAAGAGGTTTATGTAAATAACACCGGCCGTGTGCTGAAAGAGGAACATATATCAGAACCGGCGGCAGGAAAAAGTGTCTATCTGAGTATTGATAAGGACCTGCAAACTGCTGTATATAAAATGTTGGAACAGCGTATTGCAGGGATTCTGGTCAGCAATATTATGAATGCAAAAGAATTTGATAAAACGAATATTCAAGATGCATCAGAGATTAAAATACCAATTTATGATGTTTATAATGCATTGTTTCAAAATGGGGTCATTGATCTGGAGAGGATGGGTAAGGAAAAATCTACAGAATTAGAAAACAGTATCTTCGAAAGAATGAAAGGGAGAGAAACAGAAGTACTGGCTGAGCTGCACGAAGAATTGACCGGAGATGGCACTGTTTACAGAGATCTTCCGGAAGAACTGCAAATTTACGAATCCTTCATTGTGACTGAACTTGGGCTATTGAATGAAACTTCTGTTGATACGGCAGATGAAACTTACATTTCATGGACGGAAAATAAAGATATCAGTTTAAAGGATTTTTTGATACATGCAGAAAAAGCGAACTGGATTCATCGTGAGATGCTGCCTGAACAGGAAGGATACCTGACGTCAGAAGAGATTTATCTGGCAATCGTTGAGAACATATTGAATCAACTTAATAATAACAATATTTTTGACAGAATGATTATCAAAGATATGCTTCTTGATGATACGATGTCGGGAATGGAGGTATGTAATCTGCTATACGAACAGGGAATATTCAGTAAAGACGATCATGAATACGAAGCCCTGCAAGATGGGCATTTAGGGGCTTATGATTTTATGATAACGAAAATCAGCAAACTGGAAATTACACCGGCCCAATTGGCATTGGAGCCCTATTCAGGATCAGTCGTTATATTGGAATCCGGGAAGGGTAAAGTATTAGCGTGTGTTACATATCCGGGCTATGACAATAACCGGCTGACCAATGTGATGGATGACCAGTACTATGATCAGCTGTATCAGGATTTATCCATCCCCTTTTATAACCGGGCGACACAGCAGTTAACCGCTCCGGGATCAACATTCAAGCCAATCACTGTCATAGCAGGGCTGGAAGAAGGGGTGATCCATTCCGGCTCATCGAGTTACTGCAATGGAATTTTCGATCAGATAGCCCCTTCTTTAAAATGCTGGAATAAATCAGGGCATGGTGTAATAGCAAATGCAGCAAGCGCCTTGAAAAATTCCTGTAATGACTATCTTTGTGAGATTTCTTATCGTTTAGGAATGATTGGCGGACAAAAATTTAATGACGATCAGGCGCTTGAATATTTACAGAATTATGCAAAGCTATTCAACCTGCATAAAAAGTCAGGAATAGAGATAACAGAAAGTGAGCCGCATGTTACGGATTATGCAGCGGTACCATCCTCTATTGGACAAGGCACCCATAATTACTCTACCGTGCAATTAGCCAGATATGCAAATACATTGGCAACACATGGCAACAGCTACAAACTTTCCCTTATCAGAGAGAGTCAGGGTACTGAATCAGAACAAAACAGTGCGTTTGCGCCCGAAATAGAAAGTCAAGTCAATCTGCCGGACAATGTATGGAAAACAGTAGAATCGGGGATGTGCCAATTCATCCAAAGTAATGATTTGTTTAAAGACATAAACCTTTCTATAGCAGGAAAATCCGGTACGGCTCAGGAAGCGGAGGATCGTCCCGACCATGCACTCTTTATTGGTTATGCACCGGTAGAAGAACCGGAAATTACTATGGCAGTCCGTATTGCAAACGGATATGCATCCGGAAATGCAGTTGCCCTGGGCAAGGATATCATAAGTTATTACTATCATTTGATATCAGAAAGCGATTTGATTTCCGGAAATGCATCGGAGGCTGTTAACGTCCGCACCGATTGAGAAAATGATAATTTTAATAAATACATTTATCTTTTAAGATAGAGAGTGTTATTTCTGCCGCTGTGCTGCCGCCGACATTATCTTCACCTTGTAAATTCGTTGCAAACAGGAAGGTTTGTTCGCCCTTTTCCACATATCCGACGAACCAGCCATTTACTGTCTTATTATTTATTGTCCCGGTTCCGGTCTTTCCTGAGAGTACGGCGCCGTCCTGTTCAGACAGACGCAGTATGCTTTTTACGGTATCTACATGCCTGGATTTGAATATGGTTTCATTTTGGTAAAAGTCTTTGAGAAGCTCTACCTGCTCCACCGGTGATATCTTTAGAGAAGATTCCATCCAATAATTATCAACTCCGCCGGACAGATCATGATTTCCATAAGATAGTTGATCATAGTAGAGACTAAGTTTCTGTATCCCAACCTGTGCGTCAATGTCTTGAAAATACCAGCTCACCGAATTATGCATAGCTGACATCAAATCCTGATCACGGTTCCAGGCCTCGAAAGGAAAGTTCGATCCATCCCAGTTCCGCACAGAATTATCAGTTTTAATAACACCTGTTTCCAGCCCGGCCAGGGCACTGTATATTTTGTAGGTAGAAGCAGGAGATACCCTTGTGACGCTCTTTTCTTTGTTATATATGCTATATTGGTCTGCTTTCAGATCATAAAGCACAAAACTGCCCTCAAAGCCGTCAAAATAAGAAGCTAAATCTTCATATATGACGTTTTCAGTCTGAAAGTGAAATTTGCCGCTGTTGTTAACAGTCAGTGCCGTAATTACCGGAATCTGAAACAGGATGAATAATAAGGTGAGGGTAAAAATGCAGATGCTCTTTATCTGCAGTCTTTTCGATTCTGCTTTAAAGGAAGCAATACCTTCAATGCGTCTTTTGATCTGTCGTTTTGAGCCGCCCATATCGGTAGCAAAGGACAACGTTTTAGAGAGCGGTTGCCTGTTGACGAATTTTAAGAGTGTCTTGCCGTAATCTATATAATGTTTTTCTGAAAGCAGCTTCAGGACGGATGCGTCACAGGCGAGCTCCCTGTCCTGACGAATCTCTTTGAAGGCAAGAAAAACAATGGGATGAAACCAATATAAGATTTGAAACAGACACATAATGTTATTTACCGGCAGGTCCTTCTTTTTGCAGTGCATTAGTTCATGCAGCAGGATATAGCGTATATCTTCCATGGACAATGCTTCCGTGATTTCAGCGGGAAGTATGATACGGGTTTTGATAAGTCCAACGCTTATGGGCGACTTTATAAGTATGGATGTTCCGAACAATATATTTTTCTTAATGCCCAGTTCAGCTTTACAATGCTTGAACAATTCGCTTATCTTTTTATCTTCCATGAGTTTCATAGAGTCTTTGACCAGCCGCAGCTTCCAATTGCAATATAGAGCGAAAACCGTAAACAGAGCAATGCCTGTAAACCAAAGTCCTGCAATAATCACAGGGAGGTATTCCGGTGTGGAACGGTCTACGGATACCGAGAAGTCCTGTAACCAGTCGATGCCATATCGGATTGGGAACATTTCACTTCCGGCTGCCCCCGCATCCGGCGATGCATTTCCTCCGAGACTTAAGCCATTTAACCAGCTTCCCGTTCCTGAAAAGGGAAGGAAACCGCCAGGTATGAAGGGAATGACCATTAATATTAAAATCAACAAATCCATGTTATACTGCCATCTGGCAGAAATATGATTCTTTAACCTTTTTTTCACCAACAGGATAAGCAGTAATATAACAGAAACAGCAAGGCTGCTCATTATGAAGTGCATGAAAAATGAATTGATCATTGGATCACCGCTCTTTCGACAATTTCATCTCTAAGATATGCTTTAGCTCATTTATATCATCTTCGGAGAGTTTATCCTGCTCTATATAGTTTACGATCATAGAGTTTAAAGTACCGTCGTAGAACCGGTTCAGAAAGGAATTGCTTTCCCGTTCCACGATCTCCGATTCCTGTACCAGCGGAGTATAAACGAATACCCTGCCGTCTTTCTCATAGTTTAAAGCCCCCTTCTTAACCAATCGGGAGAGCAGTGTCTGAATTGTTTTCGGTTTCCAGGCGGCGGTTTTTTCTAATTTTTCAACTACCTCATTCGTACTGATTGGCGCATACGCCCATATTATTTTCATGACCTGATATTCAGCATCTGAAATTGTTGGTATATTTCTCATTGAAACCCTCCATATTCTTACGATTGTAATAATTGCATTATAACAATATCACTTATGCTTGTCAATATCAATGGGATTTTGGTCATGTTTTGGAAAAAGGTAATATTTCCCGTATTGACAATGAATCTTTTTCTGAATTATTATAAAAAATGTCCGTCACCTAAAAAAATGAAAGGGAGTAGGTATTTAGGAGTTGGGAAAAAAACGAAAGGAATATGCGGAATTCCGGTTTTATGAAAAACCCAGCAAGGAACCGGTACTGGCTTTGATGGGGGAAAGCTGGATTCGCAACTATGGGGAAGGAATTGGTTACCGTCATTTTCATAATATGGTGGAGGTCGGTTATTGCATTTGGGGAAAAGGAGAGATGTTTCTGAATAGAAAGGGATACAATTATTCAGATGATACATTTACCTTCATTCCCCATAATTATTTACACACGACAAAGAGTGAGAAAACTTGTCATTGGTCTTACTTTTTCTTTGATTTGGAAGAAGTTCTAATGGATTGGTACCGGGATAATCCGGAGAAAGGGAAGCAGCTTCTGCACAGTGTAAGCCAGGAAGCGTATATCAGTAACATAAGGGATAAGCCTTATCTGGGAGGAGTGATTCGGATGGTGTTGGATCAGATGCAGCAAAAAAGAGGCTGCTATAGAGAAACTATCCGGGGGTTGTTGTTAGCTTTGATTATGCAGATTGTGACCATCAACGAGGATACGGCTTCCAATCAGCTGAAGAGTAAGAGAGGAAGTAAAATCCTGGCGGTGCTTGAATATATCAGCTGTCATTACTGTGAGGATATCCGTATTAATAAATTGGCAGAGTGCTGCCATTTAAGCGAAACACATTTTCGGAGAATTTTCCAGAGAGATATGAACATGAGTCCGGTGGAATATATTAATTTGTTCCGGGTTCAGGCGGCCTGTGATTTGATGCGGAAGGGGAGTGGTCAAATGGAAGAAGTAGCCCTAAAGGTGGGATATCAAACCATGTCCTCCTTTAACCGTAATTTCCGAAAGATTATAGGAAATAGCCCCTATCGATGGAAAAGACAGATGGATAAGGAATTTGAAAAATTAGAGAACTATCGGATCAGTGCCAAGAAGGGATGGTAAGAGGGTCGAAAATGCTCATTTTTAGAATGAATATGAAAACTTTACATGTTGAAATAATGGTATAATGCACCTATGATCCGATGAAAAACGATGAAAAATTAGATATAATTACCATCTCATGTTGCGGGAAATACTGTAAATCCAGAGGATCAGAGTAAAAATAGCCAAAAAACAGGAGGAAAATTAATGAAAAAGAGAATTATTGCACTTTTATTGTCGCTGGTCATGACGGTTGGTCTGGCAGCCTGTGGCAGCAACAGCGATAATGGCGGCACATCGTCCACGGGCAATTCAGGAACAGGCACAGAGGATGCCATAGTGACAGAGGATGGAGCAGCTGCAGATGAAGGAACAACCAGTGAAGGAGGCAACACCCTAACCGTATGGTGCTGGGATCCGGCATTCAATATTGCTGCGATGGAAGCAGCGGAAGCGGTTTATCAAAAAGAGAATCCAGATTTTGAACTGAACATTGTAGAAACCCCATGGGAAGATGTACAGAAAAAATTAACCACTGCTGCAACCAGTGGAGATTTAAGCACATTGCCTGATATTATGCTGATGCAGGATAACGCATTCCAGAAAAATACCATCAGCTATCCGGATGCTTTTGTAGATTTGTCAGGTTCCGCTATAGATTTTTCCAATTTTGGTGAGTCAAAGGTTGCGTATTCTGTTGTAAATGGAGCAAATTATGGGGTACCCTTTGATAACGGTACCTGTATTGGATGCTATCGTATCGATTTACTGGAGCAGGCGGGTCTGACAGTAGACGATTTTACGGATATTACATGGAGCCAGTATATTGAGAATGGTAAAAAAGTGCTGGATGCAACAGGCAAGCCTTTACTATCCATGATTGCCGGAGAATCCGATTTGATTTGTGAAATGCTGCAGTCCGCCGGTGCTTCCATGTTCAATGAAGACGGCAGCGCAAACCTGGTCGGCAACTCCACAATGGAAGAGATAATGGAAATTTATGTGGAATTGGTAAATGCCGGTGTATTGGTAGAAGTGAATGACTGGACGGAATATACGGAAAGCATTACAAAAGGCAGCGTGGCAGGTACAATTAATGGTTGTTGGATTTTAGCAACTATTCAGACCCTGGAAGACGAGTCCGGCAATTGGGGGATTACCAATATGCCCAGATTGGAAAAAGTGGCAGGAGCAACAAATTATTCCAACAATGGAGGCTCCAGCTGGGCAGTAACATCGAACTGTGAAAATACGGATTTGGCATTCGATTTCCTTGCAAAGACTTTTGCAGGAAGCGTAGAATTGTATGAAACCATTCTTCCGTCTACAGGCGCCATGGCAACCTATCTGCCGGCTGGTGACAGTGACGTATATGCAGAACCGCAGGAATTCTTTGGCAGTGAAGCTATTTATGCCAAGATTACGGATTATTCCGAAAAGGTTCCCAGCAACATCACAGGTGTATATTACTATGAGGCACGAGATGCCGTAGCAACTGCAGTTACAAATGCGGTAGGTGGCTCTGATATTGCAAAGGAAATTCAGACCGCAGAAGATACGTTGAATTTTAACATGGGAAAATAAAAGATTAGAAAAGAGGATGGGGGACCAGCTGGTTCCCCATAAAAAAGATCAGCAGGCAAGGACTTGCAAAATGTGGAGTTGAGGAGGCGACATTGTGAAGAAAAAGAAAAGAATAACTTTACATAGACGAGAGAGCTTGACCGGTTGGGCGTTTTTAACATCGGCAGCATTGTTAATTTTAATCATGAGTTTTGTCCCGATCATAAAAGCTTTTATCCTATCCTTTAAAACGGGGATAGGTGCCAATATGGAGTATACCGGCATCACAAACTATGTACGAATGTTTCAGGATGGTGTATTTATGCAGTCTTTGAAAAACACCTTTTTCTATCTAATCATTCAAGTGCCGATTATGTTGATTTTGGCATTGATTCTGGCATCCATGCTGAATGGCAGGAACCTTCGTTTGAAAGGATTGTTCCGTACCTGTATTTTTTTACCCTGTGCAACATCGTTAGTATCCTATGCAATTGTATTCAAATCCCTGTTTGCATCGGATGGGCTGGTAAATCTGATCCTGATAAAATTGGGAATCCTGGATACGGCTTATAATTTTCTTGGGAATGTAGGAAGTGCAAGAATTATCATTATCATTGCCTTGATTTGGCGCTGGACCGGCTATAATATGGTGTTCTATCTTTCCGGTCTTCAAAACATTGAATATTCTGTATATGAAGCGGCAAAAATTGATGGAGCTGGGGTGTTCCAGCAGTTTTTTAGAATTACCATACCGCTTCTGCGGCCGACCATACTGCTGACAACCATTATGTCTGTCAATGGTACGCTGCAGCTGTTTGATGAATCGGTAAACTTGACAAACGGGGGACCGGCAAACGGAACAATTACCATGTCCCATTACATATATAATGTATCCTTTAAATACGTGCCTGGTTTTGGATATGCGGCGGCCATGTCGTTCCTGATATTGGTGCTGGTTGCGGTATTGGCATTTGTTCAGATGAAAGTAGGTGACAAACGTGATTAAAATAAAAAGAGGGATGCCATATGTTATTTTGTCTATTGTATCCTTTCTCAGCGTGTTTCCACTGCTGTTTATGGCGATATCTGCGACGAATAAAAGTGTTGACGTCATCAAAGGGCGGCTGTTTCCGGGAACTTATATGCTGGAGAATTTTAAAAACCTGATGGAAAACCAGAGCGTCGGAATCGCCATGTGGAATTCTTTTAAATATGCCATAATCTTGACATTTTTAAGCTTGTTGATTTGCTCGCTGGCGGGCTATGGATTTGAAATTTACCATGATAAAGCAAAGGATATCCTGATGTCCGTCATTTTGTTGGCGATGATGGTTCCGTTTGTGGCGACTCTGGTTCCATTGTTCCAGATGTTCTCCAAGGCGAAATTAATCAATACATCACTGGGATTTGTGCTGCCGTCCATTTCCACCCCGTTTATGATTATGCTGTTTCGACAAAGTGCAAGGTCTTTTCCCCATGACATCATTGAGGCGGCAAAAATTGACGGATTAAATGCCATACAAATCTTTTTCGGGATGTTTTTTCCGACTATGCGCTCCACCTATGCGGCTGCGGCCACCATAATCTTTATGAATGCCTGGAACAATTATCTGTGGCCGAAGGTAATCATGCTGTCAGAAGATAGCATCACAATGCCGATGCTGGTGTCCAATTTGACGGAAAGCTATACTACCGATTATGGCATACTAATGCTGGCCGTACTAATTTGTACACTGCCAACGGTTATTATCTTCTTCTTATTGCAGAAAAGCTTTGCAGAAGGTATTACTGGTGCGGTTAAATAGTATTCCATTTCCGTATCTCTCCAACTACGAGAATGATAGCCAAAAGTGCGGAAATTCCATCAGCGATGGGACCGGCATACATTACGCCGTCAATACCCATAAAAATCGGGAAAATCAGAATAAACGGTAACAGAAATATAATCTGGCGTGTCAGGGATATCAACATCCCGTGCCGTGCCTTACCAATAGAGGTGAAAAAATTAGAGGTTAGCGGCTGGATGCCGTTGGCGAAAGTCATAAACATAAAGATGCGGAAATAACGTTCACCAAATAGGAAATATTCCTCACTGCCCTTACCAAAAATGCTGATGATCTGCCTGGGGAAGAGTTGAAAACATATAAATACTGCTATTCCGATTACCAGAGTTGTAATCGATGCTTTTTGATAGGTCTCTTTTACCCTTGAATAATTTTTAGCGCCATAGTTAAAGCCGCAGATAGGCTGGCAACCCTGTGCGATACCCACAAAAAAGCCAATAAGGATAATATTGACCTTTGAAATAACACCGACACAAGCCAAAGGAATATCGCTGCCATACAGGGAACGTGCGCCATAGTAGGTGAGGACATTGTTCATGGCGATCTGTACTACGGTCATGGTCAATTGATTGAAACAGGCGGCACTGCCCAGAGCAGTTATCTTTTTAGCATAGTACCAGCTTGGTTTCAAACATTTTGGGGTAAGTTTACAGGCTTTGAACCGAAACAGGTAGCGGATGGCCAGCAGAGCAGAGAGGATCTGCCCTATAACGGTAGCCAAAGCTGCCCCTGCAATACCCATATTAAACACGAAGATAAAGATTGGATCCAAAATAGTATTCAAAATCGCACCGGACATGATACAGATCATAGAGTAGGTTGGGCTGCCATCGGCTCGTATGAGCTGGCTGCAGCCGGTGCTGAAAATGACAAACGGGAATCCAAATAATGTAATGCCGGTATAGGTGGCGGCCAAAGGAAAAACCTGTTCCGTTGCGCCAAAGGCCTTCATCAGCGGGGTCAGGAAAAGTCCGGTCAGTACTGCAATCAAAATTCCGGATACTGCCATGAGGGAAATGCCGCAACCGGCGATTTTTCCGGCTTCCTCTTTTCGGCCGGCGCCCATCTCCAGATTGAAATTAGACGCACTGCCAACGCCCAGCAAAAGAGCGGTGGCGGTACAGATCGTAGTCAGGGGGAAAGCCACATTAGTGGCGGCGTTCCCCAGCATGCCAACGCCCTGCCCGATGAAAATCTGATCCACAATGTTATAAAGTGCATTGACCAGAAAGCTCATAACGGCCGGAACAGCAAATTTAATCAGTAACTTGCCGACTTTTTCAGTTGCAAGTGGATTTTGCATGCTGTCTGGTTTTTGATTTATCATTTTCATTACTTCAACCCCCAATAACTTCAATAAATTCTCTTTAGTCTATTGCACATATCCTTTTTTTATTTGTGTTTGGTACAGCTTTCTCTTTTTGTTATATAATAAGGCAGAAAAATTTTTAATGGAATATGATGCCCATTTTGTATACGGTCAATTAGCATTTTCACAGTCATTTCTCCCATCTCTTTAATAGGTATATGTACAGTAGTTAACATAGGAGTTATATATTGTGCAATTTCGATATCATCCACACTTATGATAGAAATATCTTCCGGAATGGAAATACCTGCTTCATGCAGGGCATGGACAGTGCCGACTGCAGTAGAATCATTCGGGCAGAAAATAGCGGTAATATCCTTTGTCTGTGAAAGCAATTTTTTTGCGCCCCGGTATCCGCCGTCAGAGGACAGGAGGACACTTACTATATTTTTGTTATTAATAGGAATGCGGTGAGCGGCCAGTGTTTCACGATATCCGGTATAACGAATTTCATTTCTTGTTTCACCTATATATGCAATATTTTTATGACCAAGTTCAATTAAATGATTTACAGCAGCCTTACTCACCTCCAGACCATCACAGATGATTTGATCGAATTTCATATCTTTGGGAAGAGGGTTTAAGCCGGCATAAATAACAAAATGAAAATTACTTTTTAAAAACTGTAAAATTTGTCTGTTGCATCGTCCTAATATCACAATTCCATCAACATCAATACTGGTTATAAATTTTAAGGATTTGAGATGCTCAAAATCCACAGCAGTAAAAGAATATTTAACAATATAATTATGTTTATAGGCGTATTCTTCTATACATCTTGCTAATTGAGAAAAAAACGGATTATCAATATCTGCTTCTGTACGCGCAAAAATACATGCAATTGTATGAGTGGATTCGATTTCCAGATCCCTGTCTCCACGTCTCAGGTTTTGAGCGGCCGTATTCGGTATATATCCTGTTTTACGTATGATTTCCCAGATTTTATCCTGCGTTTCCTGGCTGGCTGCTTTTTTATTTTTTTGATTGATTACTCTTGATACAGTCGAAATAGAAACACCGGCTTCTTTGGCGATGTCTTTTAGTGTCATAGCATCCTCCTTTGAATATCAAAATTGTATTTATATAATAATTATACACAAAAATAGAAAAAAATCCATATAAAGAATTTGGTTAAATAATAAAAGTTGCATATATTTACTCAAACGTTTGATTAAAGAGAAATTTGATTTATGCAAATGTTTGCTATAATTGAATCAAATAAAGATAAATATATGCAAGGTGGTTTGGAAATGATCTTTTTGTTTTTTGTGGTAAGTTTTGTCGCATCCACTGTCGGGGCGATTTGCGGTATTGGCGGCGGTGTCGTTATAAAGCCAACGTTAGATATGTTTCAAATGGGAAGTGTCAGTACCATAAGCTTTTTATCAGGCTGCGCGGTCTTATCAATGTCCTTATATATGGTTGTCAAAGAATTACTAACAGGTAAGAGTAAAGTGGACTTGAAAACCGGTACCCCATTGGCAGTTGGTGCCGTCCTGGGCGGAGTGTTCGGTAAACTGATTTTTACTTATATTAAAGATATGTGTGAGAATGTAAACCGGATAGGTGCCGTGCAGGCTCTTTGTCTGCTCATAATAACAGTATTTACTTTGATTTATATTTTGAAGAAAAATAGAATAAAAACACATCATATTACCAATAAAACTATCTGCTCAGGTATTGGAATACTTTTAGGCTTCACGTCAAGCTTTCTTGGAATTGGCGGAGGACCGGTAAATATAATCTTTTTGCATTATTTCTTTACGATGGATTCGAAAACTGCGGCTCAGAATAGTTTGTATATCATTCTTTTCAGCCAGGCTGCAAATTTAATTGCAACCCTGATTACAAATGCCGTCCCGGATTTTGATTTTCTCTATTTACTCCTGATGATCCTGGGAGGTATTTGGGGGGGCATGACTGGCAGGCTTTGTCACAGGTACATAGGCACACATACCATTGATAAATTATTTATTCTATTAATGGGAGTGATCATAATTATTAGTATTTATAATGTATTTCAATACTCTGTCGGTTTATAGTCAATATAATGAAAACGTTTGCGTAAAATTTCGTTGATACTGGTAATTATTATTGTATAATGAAATTAAATCATAAATAAAATAGTCAAAATAACGAAAATGAGGTGTAGTTATGAAACATATTTATTTAAACTTGAAACGTTTTGATATTCCGGCAGAATATGATGGAATAAACAATCTGGCGTCAATAGATCAGTGGGCTGAATGTATTATCCGCAGCACGCAGGAGGCGCTAAAAGAAATAGCTATTCAAAATATGGATTATACAATGTTTTTTCCGGAAGCACATTTACTTTCAGCCATGAAAGCAAAAAAAGCGGACAGTCCTATTATCATTGGCTGTCAAAGTGTATTTCGTGAAGATACGGTAAAAAATGGGAATATTGGCGCATTTACCACGAATCGGACAGCAAAGGCAGTAAAGGCCATGGGATGTGAGAGTACTTTGATCGGACATTGTGAAGAACGAAAAGATAAAGCCGGAATCATGGCGGAAGCTAATATTACAGATACATATGCAGTGAACAGATTGCTGAATAAAGAAATCAAAATGGCACAGGAAGCAGGGCTGAAGGTATTATATTGCATCGGTGAATCGGTAGAAGAACAAGAGCGTTGGGAGGTGGTTTTAAAGGAACAGCTGGCGGTTGGTCTTGAAGGAATTGATAAAGAACATGTTGTAATTGGCTATGAACCTGTCTGGGCCATCGGTCCGGGGAAAGTCCCGCCGGGAAAAGAATATATCACAAAAATTGTCAGGTACATAAAAGAAATTACCGGTGGTTTAGAGGTTGTATATGGAGGTGGTTTAAAAGCTGATAATGCAAAAATGTTATCAGAAATCAGGGAACTGGATGGTGGATTGATCGGA
>Ga0153996_1000572_pt1 | contig 16576 bp, 18 predicted proteins | sample TSNC080MetaG_FD_104728 | JGI IMG/M metagenome (GOLD analysis project Ga0153996, IMG submission 104728) | Attine ant fungus gardens microbial communities from North Carolina, USA - TSNC080 MetaG | ecosystem: Host-associated > Fungi > Mycelium > Unclassified | place: USA: North Carolina, Lumber...
TCTTGCTGATTCGCTCCATCATTTCAAAATACGCACTGTCCATTTCTTTTGAAGGCATTTCCATTTCCATCACCCGGAAACTATTCTACACTATTTCTTGCTGTTCTACAACTGTAATACTAGAGAGTGTCTTTTTTGATGGAGTTTGTTCTATATAGCACCATGGGTAAATTTAAGATTGTTCCATCTGTGTCGATTTAACAGCGTATTTCCAATGGTATGTGCAAAACCTCCATAAAAGTGCCTGCATTTTTCTAATATATGTTTACACCTGATAGCTGGTATGGGATATTGATATTGCTTTATGATGGATAATGCTAGATAATGTAGAAAGCAACCACAAAAGAGGCTGCGTATGGATATACGCAGCCCACAGAAAAAGACCAGAAAGGAGGACATGAGTATAGTGGTAATCGAATCATTTCGACATGGATCGGGAATGTAAAGAGCGGTGGTGTCAGTGCGCTCCATGAACGATACTTGTACCGACATATCCACCCTAGGAAGGCAGTATGTCACAATCATCTCAATCATAAGAGCTGCACTATGCATATTTGAATCCGGTAATTTGATTCTGGTAGATCGGGGAGGGCTCCGAATTTTCAATTACGGTGGCAAGTCTCTGCTTGCTACTGAACGTCTGCAAATCTGACACGTCTATGCCTGATGGCTCTTGTAGAAAGAATGGAGGGCTCACATGAAAATCATTAAATGGATTGATAAAAATTTGGAAAAATACGTCATGCTCTTATTGTTGATGGCAATGGTAGCGGTAATGGGAGTGCAAATTTTTTGCCGTTTTGTTCTAAACTACTCCCTTTCATGGTCGGAAGAGCTAACGCGTTTTATGTTCATCTGGATGGCGTTTCTCAGTATCGCATTTTGTATGAAGGAAAACATCTCCCTTCGAATTGATACGTTGATCACCGTCTTTCCCCAAAAAGTACAGGCACTTTTACTGTTAGTTTCTCAGGTTGTTATGCTAGCATTTTTCGTCTATATGCTTCCCGGCAGTTGGAATTTTGCTTATGCTTCTATTCAAAACGGACAGACAAGTGCCGCATGCGGCATCCCAATGTATATGGTTCAAATCTCTCTGATGATTGGCTTCGCTTTGGCAGCCATCCGCTGCATACAGGGAATTGTGAGAGGTGCCAGAGTACTGGCTGTGAAAGGGGAGAAATAGAAACATGTCACCAGCTTTGTTATTTATTTTGTTCTTTGTCATTCTGCTATTTGGCATTCCTATCTCTGTGAGCATGGGAATCAGTTCCATTCTTCCATACTTGCTGGATAATACGTTTGCAGCAAATACCATTATGGTATTGCGCCAGATGATGAGTGGTGTGAATAGTCTGCCTCTGTTGGCCATCCCGATGTTCATGCTCTCCGGTGTTATTATGGCACGAGGCGGAATCTCGAAAAAGCTCTTCGATGTATTTACTTACTTTGTTGGAAATGTCACGGGCGGTATTCCCTGTGCAGTTGTTATCACCTGCCTGTTTTACGGCGCCATTTCTGGTTCCGCTCCCGCTACTGTGGCGGCAGTAGGCGCCATGACCATTCCAGTAATGCTAAATTTGGGTTACTCCAAGGAGTTTTCTACTGCTGTGGTGACTGTTGCCGGTGGTCTTGGCTGTATCATCCCTCCCAGTATTCCTTTTGTGCTCTATAGCAGTTCTGCCGGAACTTCTGTGGGCGATATGTTTATCGCCGGAATCGTTCCCGGTTGTTTGATAGGCTGTTTGCTGATGACCTACGCCATCTACTATTCCGCAACCAAAGGGGAAGACCGCAGCCGCATTAAAACAGTCATGTCAGAATTGCGCTCACAGGGATTTCTCAAAGTTTTTTTAGACAGCTTTTGGGCTCTTTTGACCCCCGTGATTATTCTGGGTAGTATTTATGGCGGTATCGCCACTCCTACTGAGGCGGCTGTGATATCCGTTTATTATGCCTTGTTTGTTAGTGTGTTTGTGTATAAGACCATCAAGATAAACGAGGTTCTTTCCGTGTGTATCGAATCTTTACGCACCATCGCGCCGATCCTGTTTGTGCTGGCCGCAGCAGTATCCTTTGGGCGGGTTCTGGCTCTGATGAACGTACCCCAGGCAGTCGGTACATGGATCACTACAAACTTCCACAGCAAATGGGCAATCCTATTAGTTGTAAACATCTTTCTGATACTTGTGGGCATGGTCATGGATGCTGCTCCTGCAATTCTTATTCTAACACCAATATTGGCGCCTGTAATGAATGCCATCGGGGTAGACCTAGTACATTTCGGCATCATGATGGTGGTAAATTTGGCCGTAGGCTTTGTAACGCCACCTGTGGGAATTAACCTCTTTGTGGCAAGCTCTATGACAGAGATACCGGTTATCCGCATTGCAAAGGTGTGTGCCCCCTTTACCATTCTATTTTTTATAGGGCTGGTTCTGGTGGTCATCTTCCCAGAAATCTCTCTTTGCCTCATTCGCTAATCCGTTCCTAATATCCAAACGAGCGGAGGTATCACCCCTAAGCCGGACAGTACCTCCGCAATACAGAAGGATTGATTTGTTCCGCGGTCAATTCTGCCGATTTCCCCTCGGATCCCCGGAACCTTCTGAAATAGCAACCCGCCGGATAATGTAGTCCCGGAAGTTTTTTACTACCGGGCGCAACTCTTGATCCTTTGGCCAGCACATAAACATGGGTCTGTGCAGCTCTGCATTTTCCAGCGTCAAAGGAGCCACATCATATATCGGCAGTTCTGAGATACGGGGCATCAGAGCAACACCCAATCCGGAAGCCACTGCGCTGGCCATCATTTTTTCCGTATCCACCTCCTGAATAATGCGCGGATTTATTTTGAACTGGCGGAATACATCGTCAATCCAGTGGCGGGTTCCACAGATCGGGGTATATGCCACCAACGGTTCATCTGCCAAGTCCTGCAGCATTATACTACCGCGATTTGCAAGGGGGTGCCGACTAGATACAACGGCAATAATTTCTTCGTCAAAAATGTGAAAGTACTCCAGTTTGTCGGTTTCCTTTTTGGCGCCAAAGCCCAAATCAATGGTGCGGCTCGCAAAAGCATTGATTATATAGCTTGCTTGCTTTTCGCTGAATTCGAACTGAACCATTTTGTTATCAGGGTTCTCGTAAAAACCATTGATCATGTTGGGGATGAACCGATTGCTGACCGTTTGGGAAAGCGCGATGCGTACCTTTCCGATATTTGGATTGAGCATGTTCTTCAGTTCCTGTGATGCAAGTTCCAGCTCTGCGATGATGCGATCCACATGAATTGAAAACTGCTTGCCGTATTCCGTAATATCGATATTTCGTCCAGATTTAAAAAACAGAGGTACGCCCAGCTCCCGCTCCAAGTCGCTAATGGAGTGGCTGAGGCTGGACTGCGCAACCAGCAGTTGTTCAGATGCCTTGGTATAATTCTTCAGCGTGGCAATGGCCTGAAAATAATACAGTTGCTGCAAATTCAAAATGGTTTCCCCCCGCTATTTTATATCTTGAATAGTATAATTTATCATACAGTATCTAATCGTTTCCGTCAATATCGTATAGTTTTACAGGCAAAGCATCATTCGTTTATACCTAAACCTAATAGCTCGCCTTTCATAAAGTGATCCACTAAGCAATGCCGCTATCTTTTGGTTTTTATTTCCAAAAATATATTTTTAAAAAGGAGTATTAATTTATGAAACGCATGAGTAAAGTCTTATCCCTCATTCTTGCCACCACACTATTGCTGAACCTAGCCGCCTGTGGCGGCACTTCCAACGGGAATTCCAATACCTCCGCCAATCCAGCAACCGCAGCTAGCAATGGGGATTTATCAAGTGGAGATGGCGGAGCAACACAGCTTGCCGACTACGACATTCTCCCGGAGCTGGACACATCAGTGGATTACACCCAAGGCGACAATCTCAGCTTCATCATTGCAACCGATGGTGCGGAAGATCGCGTCGACGGACTGTTGGTTCACTATATAGCCGACCAGCTGGAGGCCATCACAGGCGGCCGTATTAAAATGCAGATGTATTTTAACGGCTCTATGGGCACCGATACTGAACTTTGCGAATCAGCCCAAGCGGGAGATGTGACCTTCTTCCTAGGTTCAACCGCCTTCACAGCTAATTTTGTGACAGACCTGAGTGTGATTGACCTTCCTTTTCTATATAAAAATGTGCAGCATTTTCGCGATACGATGGATGACCCGGAGATTGTCGGTTACTACAGCCAGCGATACTCCGAAAACGGATTTGAGTTAATTGGATTCTTCGATCAGGGTATGCGTCAGATGACTACTAATGTACGCGTACAGGCTGCTGCCGACCTTCACAACCAGAAAATCCGTGTAATGGAAAATCCCCTGCACATTTCCATCTGGAAGGCGTTGGGTGCCAACCCCACTCCAATGGCTTTCTCCGAAGTGTATATGGCGCTCCAACAGGGAACCATCGATGCGCAGGAGAATCCTTTTGAGGTGATTTATGCGAATCGTCTCTACGAGCAACAGGACTATGTCGTTTTGACAAATCACCTGCCAGCTTCCCATAACCTGCTCATTAGCCAAATTGTATACAATAGCCTGAGTGATTCAGATAAAGATTTGGTGATGGCTGTGGGAAAAGCCGCCATTGCATACTCCCGCATACAATGTGACCAGCGCTTGTCGGAACGCATAAAGTTGGTTGAAGACACCGGCACTGAGGTTCTGGAGCTTCCTTCTGATGTGTTGCAGGAGATGCGTGAAAAGTGCACGAGTGTTTATTCAGAAGTGCGGACGAATTTCGGAGATTCGTTGACTGATATGCAAATCAACGGCGCAGGCAGATATGCGTAACATCTTGCCCAAGATTCTTGCGTTATACAAGATATAAACAATTATTGTCTCTCCTCTGAGAGCCACCTGAGAGTATCTCTCGCAGGGTGGATCCCCAAGAGATAATTCAGACGGAGGAAGTTATGGCTCACACATACTCCCTGGTTCATTTGACCAATATTGCCTGTCCGCCACCTGAGATGATCCGGGTTGCGGCAAAGGCCGGGTTTGACGCTGTCAGCCTGCGAACCATCCCCATGGGATTAAAGGGCGAAAAGCCCTATGATATTGCAAAGAATCCTCAATTGTTGGCGGAGACACGTAAGGCTGCAAAAGAAACTGGTATCCAGCTGCACGATACAGAAAATGCGCGCATTGCCAACGGCGTAAACGTGAAAGATTACGAGCCTGCTTTGGCTGCAGCAGCTGAATTGGGAATCCGCCATATCCTCAGCAATATCTGGACAGATGACAAAGCCTTTTATACCGAACAGTTTTGCATATTATGCGACCTGGCTGCTCAATATGGGCAAACTGTCAGTCTGGAATTTGTCACTTGGGCCAGCGTAAAAAATCTGCGACAAGCAAAAGAATTGTTGCTCGCCTCCGGTAAAGAAAATGTCGGTGTCGTAGTGGACTGCCTGCATTTCTACCGTTCCAGGGTAACGTTGGAAGAACTGGACGGCTGCCCGCAGAACTGGTTCCACTATGCACATCTGTGCGATTGTCCTGCACCAATTCCGGACGATGAGACATCGCTCATTCACACGGGACGCGCTGAACGCCTGTATCCAGGAGAAGGGGCTGTGCCCATCCGTGATATCGTTTCCAGATTACCTTATGCGACCCGAGGTGTCGAGGTACCCCATCTTCGCCGGGTGGAGGAACTGGGTTATGAGGAACACGCAAAGAATATACTTGCCGCAGCCAAAGCCTGTATGGGCGAATAAATACTGTATGGAGGAAAATATTTCATGAAACGTTTTGTAAATAAAGTTGTGCTGATAACGGGGGCTGGTGACATTGCCACTGCCACAGCCAAACGCCTGTTGAACGAAGGAGCTCAAATAGCAATGCTCGATTTCTCACAGAAAGCGCTAGAAGAAGCCATTGCAGAATTAAAAGCGGACGGTTATGGAGAAGAACATGCCTTAACAATAGCGGGTGATGTGCGTGAATTGCAGGACTGCGAGAATGCTGTGACCGGGATAATGGAAAAATGGGGCCGGATCGATGTATTGGTAGCTAGTGCCGGAATCATGCGACATGTTCCCATTGATGAAATGACAGAAGATCAGTGGCAGGATGTAATCGACATTAACCTTACTGGTGTATATCATGCCATCAAGGCGGTTGTTCCCACAATGAAAACGCAAGAGTATGGTCGTATCGTGGTGCTTTCTTCGATCGGAGGACGTACAGGGCGGCCAGGAGTTGGCGTAAATTACGCAGCTGCAAAGGCTGGCGTAAACGGGATGGTTATAAGTCTTGGCTACGAATTAGGTCCGTGGAAGATAACAGTTAACAGTGTGGCACCCGGTCCGTTAAAGGGCAAAATGTTTTTGTCTCTGTCACAGGATAAAGTAGATAAGCTTTCCGCAGGCGTCCGTATTCCCCGTCTGGGAGAGGTGGATGACATCGCCGCCGCTATTGCTTATCTGGGCAGTGATGATGCCTCATGGACAACGGGTGAGGTGCTGGATGTAAACGGAGGCCTTCAGTATTGATTATATAATGCTACCCAATTATGCTACCTATAGCAGGATTTTCTAAAGTCCAATTCGATGGATATCCGGTAGACGTTTGAATTAGGCGCAACGGTACAAGAAATGGACAGCACGTTGCGGATAATAAATTTATGTATCAGTCTATTGATCCAACGGGAATTTATCCGGGCTAAGGCTCTGCCGTAAAATATGGTACGCATCTTGCCAAACATTGGGGTGCGTAACCCAACCACAGCGGCAGCGGCAAAACGCAGCGCCCCCCGGCTAAACACGCCAGTCAGATAATCTTATAGCCCAAAGCAAGCCGGAGGCCATCATGAATCGGATGGCCTCCGGCTTTTGTTTAAGTGTTTTGCTTTTAATTACAATTACAACGCATCCCCCGCGTTTCGCTATTTCACCAGATAGGCTCCGTCCACCGGGATAACGGCGCCATTCAGGTAATCCGACGCGCTGGAGGCCAGGAACAAAACAGGCCCCTTCATATCCTCCGGAGTACCCCATCGGTTCTGGGGGATTCGCAGGGTGACCTCGTCCTTGCGCGACTGGAGCATATTTGCGCACATTTCGGTGTCCATGTAGCCGGGCGCAAGGGCGTTTATGTTGATGCCACGCCCGGCGCAGTCCACCGCCAGGCTTTTTGTGAGCTGTGTCACCGCGCCTTTTGAAGCGGTGTAAGCGGGAACCGTAGTGCCTCCAAACCAGGATACCATGCTGGCTATGTTAATAATCTTGCCGCCGGCAGGCTGCTTCAGCATAATGTCGAGAGCCTTTTGTATCATAATAAACACATGGTCGAGATTGATTCTCATTACCAGATCCCATTCCTCGATGGGAAACTCCTCCGGCAGGTGACGGCGTTGGATTCCGGCGGCGGGAATCAGCACATCCAATTTACCGCCAAGATGCTCCATCGCCTCGTTAAACATCCGGTCAATATCCGCTCTATCCGCAAGGTCGCCGCAGACACCGAAGGCTTCGTAGCCTTTTGCCTTGTACCCGTTCACCACGCTATCCAGCTTTTCCTTTTGGACATCCATCAAAACGACCTTGCAGCCATTTTCGAGCAATCCCTCCGCCATTCCCCGGGAAAGGCCCTGGGCTCCGCCGGTAACGATACAGCATTTGCCTGTTACATCAAACTTATTGCATATTGCCATGACGCAAGCTCCTTTACAGATTAATTTTCATCAAACAAAATGACCATCTTCTTTACCGACGGGTCGGGATTATCCATGTAATAAAACATTTTATCAATCTCACTGAATTTGATAAAGGTGGTGGCGATCCCCTCCAGATTGAAGGCACCCTCCGCGAATTTCTTGATTACCGGCTCAAATTGATAGCAGGACATTCTCGAGCCGATCAAGTCCAGCTCCCGTTGGTCAATGGCGGCTTGGGATATCGCTTCCGGCGCGGTTGAAAAACCGAGGCTTACAATTCTGCCCGCGTTGCGGACAAGGCCGACCTCAAACAGGCTTGTGAGGGAGCCGGGGAAGCAGGCTGAATCAAAAGCGACGGTTACCCCTTTTCCGCCTGTGATTTTTTGAACCGCCTCAATCACATTCTCACGCTTGCTGTTAATAATGTGGTCGGCGCCATAGCTTTTGGCGCGCTCCAACGTGTCATCGTTAATATCGCAGCAAATAACGGTGCATCCAATGCTTTTGCAGGTTTGCAGTATGATTGAGCCGATCGTTCCCGTTCCCAAAATAAACACGATGTCGTCCCCGACAACCCGCCCGCGGTTTGTGCAGTGCGCCCCGATGGCGTAAGGCTCTACCAGCGCGGCGTCTTTAAAAGGAATACTGTCGGGGATGGTATACACATCATCCTCCGGCGCGGTAAAATATTCGCGGAATCCGCCGTCCGCGCCGCTGCCGCGCACGCGAACGTTTTCGCAGACGTTTTCCCGGCCAAGCTTGCATTGGTAGCATTCGCCGCAGGTAATAATAAGGTCAACAACCACATGGTCGCCTGCTTTAACCTTTGTGACCTCCTTGCCGACCTTGGCAATCACCCCGGCATTTTCGTGCCCGGGTATTCTGGGATAGGTGGAGCAGGGATTCGCTCCGTGGTAAATATGGTGGTCAGAGCCGCAAACTCCGGCGGCCTTCATCTGCACCAATACCTCGCGTTCGTTTTGAAGCTCGGGAATATCCACCTCTTGGACAGCGTATTCGTGGGGTTTCGTGACAACTACCTGTTTCATATTGTAAGCACCATCCTTATAATAAAATTCACATTATCGAAGAATGCCCTTGCTTTAACCGGAAACCAACGCGGGGAGGAAGGTGGACAACGCGGGAACAAACGCAAAGATAATTGCGCACACCAATTCAACCGCCACAAACGGAATCAATTGCTTTGCCACCCGGCTCACCGGCTCGTTGCTGATTCCGCAGGCCACAAACATCGTCGTGCCAAAGGGCGGCGTGGCCTGCCCCATTGCCAGCAGAAACACAAATACCATGCCAAAATGAACGGGGTCAATACCGAACGCAACGGCGATGGGCGCCAGTATCGGGCCTAAAATCAAGTTGGTCGCGCCCACCTCCAGAAACATTCCGCATATGGTTAACAGCACAATTATCAGCATCATAAACGTGTATCTGTTGGAAGCCAGTGCCATAAACCCATTGGTAACATACAGCGGGATTTGATAGTAGGTTACTAAATATCCGAACATCTGCGCCGTAACAACCAGAAACATCAGGTTAGCCGTGCTTGTCGCGGTGTTTTTGAGTATCTCCCACGCGTCCTTTACGGTGATCTCCCTGTAGACGGCAAAGCATATGATAATGCCATAGAATACCGCGACAACGGCGGATTCGGTAGGAGTGAACACACCGGCATAGATACCCCCGAGAATAACGATTGGCATAACCAATGCCCATACGGCGTCCTTAAAGGAAACCAAAAACCGTTTGAAGGAAAACTTCTCCTCCTTGGGGAAATTGCATTTTTTTGCCTTAAAATAAGCGTAAATGCAGAGCATAATACCGGCAAATATACCCGGAATTACACCGGCCATCAGCAGCTTCGCAACGGAAACGCCTGTAATGTTGCCATAGATTACAAACACAACGCTGGGCGGGATGACAATGCCCAGCGTGCCGCCGATAGCCTGAACCGCCGCCGAATAGTCCTTGGGGTAACCCCGCTTGACCATTTCCGGGTACATCAGGCCGCCGATGGCGGCGGTTGTCGCCACCGAGGAGCCGGAAATCGCGGCGAAGAAGGTACAGGCCACCAGTGAAACCAGCGAGATGCCTCCGGAAATCCATCCGATAATAGAATCCGCGAAGGCCACCAGCCGCTTGGATAACCCGCCCTTGGACATGATATCACCAGCCAGGAAAAACGCGGGAACCGCAAGCATGGAAAAGTTGTCACAGCCTGTAAATATTTTCTGTGCCAGAATCGTAAAGGACAGGGTGGGATCCAGCAGCACGGCAGAGATGCACGCCCCGCCAAGGGCCCATGTAATAGGCAATCCCAGCAGCATTAATCCAAGCAGCACAATTATCATTACAGTGGCTGAAATTGCCATATTATGAAGCCCCCCCATCTTTATTTTTAATAGTGGCAATGATGCGGATCAAAACCGACACTACCGCAAACAGGAACCCTATGAACAGCACGGTGTACATTAAGTTCATGGGAATTTGCATTGCGGGGCTTTTTTGAAACGAGCCGATCTTAATCATATCAATCGTGCTGTATAAAAACACCGATGCGATTACAAGCGCCATTAACTCGCGGCCGATATCAAATACACGCCTTGCTTTTTGGGAAAGGCAATTATCAATAATATCAATGCGAACCATGAGGTTTTCACTGATGCCAACCCCAATACCCAAAAGTATCATCACCACAAACAGGTAACGGGATAATTCTTCCGACCATGGCAGGCTGTAAAAGATAACGTACCGTGTAAAGGTCTGGGCGAAAATTACGATCATAATCACCGATAACGCGATTGCAATAATTGTTCGCAAAACTTCTTGCAATCTTTTGTACGCGCCCATTATACGCTCCATAAGTTCTCTCCCTCCGATGTAATACTATTCGGGCATTATTTCGCGGCCTCAATCATTGCGAGAGTGTCGGCAAAATCCTTGCCATAACGCTCACGAAGCGCGGCGGTGGCGTCAATAAAGTCCTGCTTGTCGGGGTAGGTAACCACCATTCCCTTGCTTTCCAAGGTTTCGATGGCTTCCGTATCCATTTTGCGGCTTAACTCCCTCTCAAATTGACCAGCCTCCAGGGCGGCTTCCTTGAATATCGCCTGATCCTCCGGACTGAGGGCGTTCCACGCCTTGGGGCTCATAATAATAAACACCGTGGAGTAAACGTGTTGGGTAATCGCCATGTTCTTGTTTACCTCGACCACATTGTTTTTATCAATAACAGTGGCGGGGTTTTCCTGCCCGTCAATGGCGCCTTGCTGAAGCGCGGTATACGCTTCACTCCAAGCCATTGCCACAGGGTCGGCGCCCAGCTCCTTCCATAGATCCTGATGAATCTTGTTTTCCATAACGCGGATACGAAGGCCCTTTACGTCCGCAACGGAGTTAACTTCCTTTTTGCTGTTGGTCAGGTTGCGGAAGCCCGATTCCCAAATAGTCAGGCCGTGAATACCGGTGGTGCCCAGCTTCTCCAGAAAGCCGTCGCCCACCTCTCCTAAAAACACCTTGTCGGCGTGCTCGGGGCCTGTAATGACATAGGGCAGGTCAACCGCCGCAATTTCGGAAACAAAGTTGGACAGGGGGGCTTGGTTTACCACGGCAATGTCCAGGTTGCCCATCTGGCAGCCTTCAATATTGTCCCGCTCACTGCCCAGCTGCCCGTTGTGGAAGGTGCTGATGGAGTAGCGTCCGCCGGTCTTTTCCTCAATCAGTTCCTTAAACTTCTCCATGGACAGGCCGATTGCGCCGTCGGCGGCGGAGGCCTGGCTCATTCGCAGGGTAATCGCGCCCTCCGGGGCCGCCTGGCCGGAGCTTTCCGCCGCGGTGGGAGCGGAGCCGGACGCCGCGCTCTGCTGCGGGGCGGAGCCGGAGCCGCCGCCACAGCCGGCGAGGGAGGTCGCAATCATCAATGACGCCAAGATACCGCTGAATACTCTCTTAAACATAATAAAACCTCTTTTCCCTTTTCTTTTTTGTTGTATGGCTTATATTTACGGTGTCTGCAGGCTTCCATCCCGCAAACGGGTTTGCGTCCAGGTGGTGACGGTGTTTTCGCAGGGGTATTTCGCGGCTTCCCTCTCGTCAAGGTCTACGCCGAGGCCGGGCTTGTCATTGGCGTACACATAGCCGTCCCGGAATTCTGGCAGGCCGGGGAATACCTCAAGCAGGGCCTCCCTGGGCCCTTTCAGCTCCTGAATGACAAAATTCGGCGGCTCGGTGCCCGACCACTCCTGTACGCCAAAATTATGGGCGGCCAGGTCTAGGTGGATATTGGCGGCGTGGGCGAGGGGGGACATGTCGCCGGGGCCATGCCACGCGGTGCGGACGTCGAATTGCTCGGCAAATATTTGCAGCTTCCTGGCCGGGGTGATGCCGCCAATTTGACTGATATGCACCCGGATGTAATCAATCAGCCGTTCTGTGATGAGATAGCGCCATTCCTGCGGGTTATTGAACAGCTCTCCCTGGGCGAGGGGGATTGTGGTCTTGGCGCGAAGCTGGCGGTACCATTCGCCCTGCTCCAGGGGGATGGCGTCCTCTAGGAAAAACAAATCAAAGGGCTCCAGCGCTTTTGCCATTTGAATTGCCTCAATAGGGCTGATGCGCTCATGTATATCGTGGCAAAGGGCCACCATATCCCCGACCCTTACGCGGATATCCTCAAACAGCTTTACGGTATCCTTTATGTATCTCTTTGAATCAAGATAAATTCCGTCAAGCGCGCCGGACGGGGCGGTTTCGGGGGTTACGCCGAATCCCGCGCCGCCATATCCGCCGCATTGACAGCGGATGTGGGTGATGCCCTGTGCGCGGTAACGCTCAATGTTTTCGCAGATCTCGCTCGCATCCCTTCCATCCGCATGGCGGTAGATCGGCACACCCTCCCTTGATTTTCCGCCAAACAGCTGGTACAGCGGCATTCCCGCCATCTTGCCCTTGATATCCCAAAGCGCCATGTCCACGCCCGATATGGCGTTGTTTGATATCGGGCCGTTGCGCCAATAGCCATTTTGGTTCATCAAGTGCCACATGTCCTCGATGTAGTGGACGTCTTTTCCCACCAGCAATGGTTTCAGATATTCCTCCACTACGCATTTTACCGCCAGGTGACGGTAGGCAAAGGTCGCACAGCCCAAGCCGTACAACCCATCCTGGGTGGTTTCCACCTTTACAACCATCAGGTTAATCCCCTCCGGCGCGGTGCAAATCACCTTGATGTCGCGGATTTTAATAGACATACATAAAAAACCTTCTTTCCCGGCCATCTTGTAACATGACTGACAAGTTTGGTCGTTTTAAAACAACTTATTGGATCTCCAGTCGGTCAATCGCCTGCTGAAGATGCTCACGCATAAGCTTTCGGGCGGAGCCTGCTTTGCCTTCTTCCAAGGCTTTGATAATAATTGTATGATAATAAATACCGTCTTTATAGCCAAAGATGGCATTGATTTGTTTGTGGTTATGCGCGGTTTGCTGAAATACATCGTGCAGGGTCTTTTCAATAAGCGGATTCTTGGATGCCTTGCTGATTTCCTCGTGGAACAGCATATCCGCCTTGACAAATTCTTCGGAATTTCCTATATTCTCGCTCATCTGCTGCAAATAATCCTTCAGGCTGGCAATTAATTCGGGGTTGGTGTTTTGGGCCGCAAGGTAACAGCTCTCGGTTTCCAATATGCGGCGAAATTCCAAAACCTTGCCCACATCGCGGTAATCTTCCTTTGTAATGTTGTTGCCCCCGCCCAATACATGCAGGTTGTTGGTAACAACAAAGGTTCCTTTGCCATGAACACTCTCTAATACGCCGACGCCAATAAACTGCTGAATCGCAACGCGGACGCTTGCCCGGCTCACTCCCAAAATTTGAGTCAACTGATTTTCGGAGGGTATTTTATCTCCGGCTTTCCATGTCGCGTTTTCTATATTTGTTTTTAAATACTGTACAACCTGATTTGTTATATTGGTTTTTACTATTACCATAGCTGATTGTCCCTCTCCATAGTGAAAAATAACTGGTAACTTGTCTTACAAGTTTTTATAAGCTTATTGTAGTCATTTTTGGAATCCTTGTCAATATTGTTTATGCACAAAGAAACTCCTTCGGGTTTGTGTGCAATGTGAAAATTAGGAATTTTTATATTGAAACATCCGACTCTTGTGTTTAGTCGTGCGCTGTTGTTGTAGCGCTTTGGATTATTCCAGAGAATGCAGAAAAGCCGACAAATAGCAAAAGAAAAGCTGGTGCCGATCATGCCAAACCTTAATGAATTGCGAGAGCTGGTAAACAAATTTGAATCCAGTCTTTCAAACTAAAGACCATGCCTTTCCGCGAAAGGCACCAATGAGGCTTGAAACGCGGTGCCTGTTCGCTATGAATTTTGATAGTGTGATAAAATATGTTCTGTGGAACGGTATACTACAGAACACGTGGAGGCTGATGGTGAGGCGGCTAGCCGCTTTCCCGTAAACTAATAAGTCGTCGGATGTTCGTTCAAGCACCAATGAGTTGGAGATAAAACCAGAAAGCTAATCGTTGTAAAGACACTACTCGTTTTTAGCAGAGCATCCAGTCAATGCCGTTCTTCAAATACTAAGAAGAGAGAGGGACGTCATGGCAAAAGCTAAATCTTCACACACGGTAGACATCGTTTATCCGATTTGCTGCGGCATGGACATTCACAAGAGTTTTATCGTAGCCTGTATCGCAATCACAGATGAACGCAGCCATACCGAGCATCATCTCAAAAGGTTAGGCCGGATTATTCGCTAACATTGCGTGGAGTTGCAAAATTTTTTGTTGAAGTAAAGAAACCATGTTTGTGTGTGAATATATTGTCTTTGATTTAGAATCTGAAACCATCGCTGATATGCTTAAAGGGCTATATTACCCTCAAAGTCCATATCTGTTTAATATTATAGAACCAAATATGCTTGGCAAGATTTATGAAATGTTTCTAACGGAACAGCTTATAGTATCAGAAGATGGAACAATTACACTCGGGAAAAAGAAAGATTGCGCTAACCGTTCGGTTGTTACAACACCGACAGAAATTGTGAAATATATGGTTGAAGAAACCATATCATTTTTACGGAAACAGCCAGCCTGCTATACGATGGTTCGTGGGTAGCGGAACGCTATGCCGCGCTGAAGGGGTTTCTTCAAAGCAACGAAGAATGAATGAGTGCTGCGGGGCTGTCTATGTATAGCCCTTTTTGATCCGGCCCGCGTTTGCGCAATGTCATCTGCATTGCCTCGAAAATGGTGGTTTGCCTCTCTAATGAATTTTTCCAGTCTATCATCCCGGCAATACCGCACATGGATTTCACCTCCAAAAAAATAGCGCTCCTGCCAGAAGACAGGAACGCCTTTGTTCTACAATCTATCATATGCGGATTCGTAAAAGAATCCGAACGTGAGCAGCAGGGGTTTCTTCAATCCGAATTGGAGTCAAAGCAGCGGCAAATGCAGCATCTGATTGATGCTTTAAGCGGTGGTGCAGCCGATGACGCTTTTGCGGAACAGGTACGAAAAAAAGTAAATGAGTTAGCCAACCAATGTGAACAGTTGAAAATGGAAACCGAAAAAGCAGCCCTCAACAACGCAATTTATACCGATTATGAAAGCCAAGCGGAAGCCGTAAAAAACGCGCTGAAAAAGCTGAAGGATATCGTTTTGACGGCGCCGGTCGTAGAAAAGCGGGAGCTTCTCAAATCCACTATTGAGCGCATCGTATGGGATGGAGAGCAGGCACATATTTTTCTATTGGGTGAATAGGCAGGGCGGGGAAGCCTTCAAGCAGCTCCTAACCGATTTGCCCGAAGCTAATGATGTGTTACCTTTCATTAACCATAGCAAATGCTATGCCCTCCTATCAGAGTTCCTGCGATATTGGTGTATCCAGAGACAAAAACGCCATTACTTTTATCTTTTGCGTAGATAATGTTCGGGTGTAAAGGGCTCGTAATCCACGTTAACGAAGTATCTATATTCACCTTATTTGCCTATGCTAGAAAAGGTGACGTGGCGGTTAGGGGTTATCCAAGAACTTTTTAAACTTCTACTATTTCAGAGACTCAGCTTGAGTACCATTAGCTAATCGATATCCTTTCTTTGTTGGATTAATAAACGCTGGCAGCCACAACGTCTCAACTCAAACCCGCTTAAGGCTATGCGAATTGCATAGAATAGAGGATGGCACATCCGGGGGCGATGAAGGTTGTAAAAGTGAGTTAACAGTCCGCACACCTTTCATGTCTGTAATCCCTTTGAGGACTTCAACCGGATAGCACACAGAAAGCAACTAATTTATGCTAAAAAAATATAATGAAAATTGGACACTCGTCCTTTACAATTAGTTAATAACATACCAAACTAGACCCAGCCAGATTTCACCAGCTGAATCTAAACAAAAGAAAACTACTTATAGCTTGTCCGGCGAGCCAACGCCGGAACAAGCATGCGCCTCTCAGATGAATCCACCATCTAAAAGACTTATAAGCAGTTCCTAGCGCTGATTATACCACAGCGTTGAGATACATTGCAAGCCTTTGGATGTCCGTAGCATCTAAGGGCTTCCCTTTTGATTGAAAGTACTGTTGACGCAGTGTTTCAATATATTCCATAAGTGCGGCTATCCTTGTCGTGCTTATGTGCCGGAGATGTGGGTTAGCGTTCCAAACAAATCCACAAAAACGGCCGACGTACCTTGACAATTGAATGGCTGCACATGAGGACAGATACATAATGCCGAGCGATCCTTCTAGTTGCTGGATCCGCGATGACGCAAAGTTATGAAATACGCCGCTGAGATGGGGCAGGAACA
>Ga0153996_1000574_pt1 | contig 16547 bp, 15 predicted proteins | sample TSNC080MetaG_FD_104728 | JGI IMG/M metagenome (GOLD analysis project Ga0153996, IMG submission 104728) | Attine ant fungus gardens microbial communities from North Carolina, USA - TSNC080 MetaG | ecosystem: Host-associated > Fungi > Mycelium > Unclassified | place: USA: North Carolina, Lumber...
ACAATGACATTGAAGCGAGTCCTCCTATTTCAGTAAATCTTGTTTTCACTGGATGCTTTTTAGGTTTCCAATCTTTTAACTTCTCTTTAAAATGAGTTGCATAACATTCAACACAAGGTGTAACGTACGGAATAACCAACTCGCCTGTACTAGCTAAATGAGCATCAAATCCGCCTGCAATAAAATGTGGAATATTATATTTAACACAAATCCTAGATATCTTTGCGGATGTATATCCGATATAAGGTTCATCCATTGTATTGACTACAAAATCTGCTCGAACAATAATCTCTTCAATTTCATCTTCAGGCCTCATACTCTCATCAAGAGTAATAACCTCAACTTTACTATCAATCTTTTTCACCATTTGTTTTAATGCATCAACCTTTTTTGTGCCAACAGTTCCTTTGGAAAAATACATATGTCGACTAATGTCCGAGTTATTAACACTATCAAAATCGTATAATGTAATCTTTCTAATGCCTGCCATTACTAATTCTAAGACAATATCACCGCCAACAGCACCACACCCAAAAACCAGAACATGTGTATTTGTTATTTTTTTTTGAGCTTTTAGTCCCTTTTCCTCACTCCCTAGAAACTCTGAAAAATAATTTATTTGCCTTGTATACCTGTCAATATCATAAATTGTCAATATATCATTATTAAAATTGACTTCTGTTACTATTCTACTGTCTAACATCATGGCAATTACAGTTTCTACATCCTCATTTGAAACATTATAATATAATCTCATAATATCTTTTAATTCTTTCAAGGATCTTTCCCCATCAATATTTTCTAATAAATTTATCAATCCATCATTTACACGAAAGCTTTTTCTTTGCCTTGTATTCATGTAATATACCATTACATATTTATTATCACTCAAAAACAGATCTACAGAATCTTTTATCTTAAAAACCAAAGAATCATCCATTAGTTTAGCTCCTTCATTCTTTCTTTTCATAGAAATTATATTACCGTTTGCATTAACAATCAGAGAATCAATTAATTAATGTCCAACAACTTAGCAATCATTCCTATGTTTTTAGTCATATCAATATCTGCTGTTGTAACCTCCATAACTCCACTTGGATGATTATATGCAAATAATAATCTTCCAATCATTTGAAGGTAACGCAACTTTTATTATTTGAGCTATTGACACTTTTACATTTTCATATTGTTAAAGCAATCCTTGCCTTCAATGGAATTCAAGTTAAACTACATCTATTTTCATGGCATCATCTCCAAAACAAAAAACCTGTTGCACCTAAATCAGTACAACAGATTCTTATTAATTTGTATTTAATATTGGATTACTCCACCTTCAACATTAAGAAATTTACCCCATTCAACCTCTGTTGCAACATATTCATTTCTTGTGCATACTCTCGTACAACAATCTGATCTATTTCCAGAACAATCCGCTGTATAATCTGCAAATAATTCATTTTCATTTACTTCTTCAAACCGCAATTTACTCATCTACAACCACCTCCGATTTATGATAACATTATTATACTAAAAGCACTAAATTTTGTCAATAAGTTCCAAAATTGTATACATACACCGGTCATTTAGAACCAAGGTTACAATTCAGGGCCTAGCCGAATAGGAAAAACTCGCAGGATTCACACTGCGAGTTTTTTGCAATCTAAAATTAGAGCCGAAGTGATTTAACAAACACCCTACTTACACATGAAAATATCTGGCCAATTTGATAGTGAAAAAACAGCGAAGTATTATGCGGTAGTAAAAACATATGTGGAGACCTGCAGAAAGAATAATATAAATGAGATGGACGCGCTTTCCCGATTATGTGGGGGTAATCCATATACGATAGAGGAAATATTTACATAAAATATCAACGAATAATGCTGGTATGCTGAGGGATTATATAAAATCTCTTGGCTTACCAGCATTGTTTATTTTAAATAGGCCGTAAATAGTAACCTTTGAATGCTCTTGGCCTTGTCCACTAGCTGAGTTTTAATTTCTAAAACCAATGGTTCTTTTAATAAAATAAGTACAAAGACATAAACTCCAAAGAAAAAAACCGCAGATAAGACAAGTGTAAAGAAATTGCCAATATCCAGTGTTTTTATTCTTACAGATACTACACTGCTCAGTAGCAACGCAATAAAAATTGAAGTGTACCGAATCTGTTTATATGCTGAGGCAACTTCTTTACGTAATGTAATAAATTGTACAATCCAAACTACTATTTCAGCAACTAATGTACCAATAGCCGCACCAGCAGAAGCCATTTGCGGAATAAGTAACATATTTACCACTAAATCTATAACTGCCCCTACAATCTCTGAATACAAGACCGATTTTTCTTTTCCCAATGGAACCAACATCTGAATTCCCATTACATTAGTAAGCCCTATAAAAAGCAACGTAGGCATAATAAGCCGCATTGGTAAGACCGACTCTACATATGCACTACCCGATAAAAAGGAAATGCTCTCTTCTGCAAAAATTATAAAGTAAACCATCATTGGTAATGCAATTAGGAACACAAATTTGATGGCTTTATGCGCAATATGATGAAATTTTTCAAGCATTCCATGCTCAATATAATAAGAGGCTCTTGGTAGTAAAACAACGCCAAGCGATGTAACAATACTCACTAATATTATTTTAATCTTTACGGCCGCGTTATAATATCCAACATCCGCATCTGTTTTCATAAAGCCAAGCATGACTGTGTCCAAATGTGTGTATATTGTCGTAGCACAAGACATTGCAAAAAAAACCCCAATCGGCTTAATGTGCTTTTTAAAGCGATAACTACCGATTGGACGCATTCCAATGTACTTATTTGCGTTGATTAAGTTAAATATGCTAGATCCTGAAGAAGCAATCAGAGTAATCGCACCATAAATCACATAGTCTGACTGCTGATGTACAAAAGTGAACATAGCAAGTAATCCAACAAACTTGAATATTATGGATCTGATTGTTATATAAGCATACTGCTCCAAAGCCTTATACAACCATTCCATACTAATCACATTAAAGATAATTGTCAAACTCACAATAATGTATAAAGCACGATCTTCTTTTAAACGTTGCACCATCGAAAGCGTGACAAATAATGCAACATAAGCAATAATGCTCATAACTAGATTTATAATCATTAGTTCCTGTACTGTTCGAGTTAATTCTTCCTTATTATCTCTTACTTTGGCACAAGTTCTGATCCCATATGTCGGAATACCTAATTGCGCAAACATCGCAAAATACGAAATCAATGATGTGGCAAACGAAACTTTTCCAGTTCCCTCAGGCAGAAGTATTCTGGAAACGTAGGGAAATGTTATTAGTGGAAATATAAATGAAGACATTGTTAAAATAGCATTCATCATGAAATTCATTTTTAACGATTTTGGTTTTTGTGCCATGGTTATCTCCCTGCTTGAAATATTTAATCTACTCCTTTGTCATGTTTAATCTCATAATTCAACAATGCGCAAAAAAGTGCCATTACAAAAAACTGATCATGGATATACCAGTGAATATCTATATACATCGGAAGCAACATATACAATGGAAACAGCAAGTACAAATAATTATTTCTGCTCTTAAATATTTTCCATCCATTTTTCAGCAACGTATACCAAAGTGCAACTACCCATAGTACTCCGAATAATCCATATGAATAAAGTATAGAAAAGATTCCCCCGTCCGCGAATGCAAAAACGCCCCAGTTTATATTTGTTTTATATGGCGTTGAAGCATATTCATACGCTGTACTTGAAGAGACCCATCCCGAACCAAATAACCATTTTGTTTTTGCATTGTCTAATATAAAATCTATCAGATAATGACGTACATTTAACGATTTATCTCCTCTCAGCATATACTCAAGACTCATTTGGAGAAATGAAGAATTTAAATAAAATATATACACACCTAATCCAATAACAAGAAAAATGCCAATCTTTTTGTAGAATATATTTCTCCATAACATCAATCCCACAATTGTTGCAACTACCATGCATAGAAGTGTTGAACGAAACTGTTGGACAAAAGCAGTTTCAAAAAGAATAGCTACCATCAAAATAATTGCAAGCATTTTTCTTTTTTTATTCAGAAAAAGGGTTAATGCCCAAAAATACACAAATACCATCAGAACAATTGGAAAATAAAAACGAATTAATCCGAGTCTTTTGTTTGTCAGTGCATATGTAAATATTGTTGTAGTTGAAAAAATATACTGTGTAATTCCAATAATCACCTGCACGATTCCTATTATGACAAAGCATCTAATAATCTTCTGAAATGCCCGATTGTCTCTTTCCATTATAAATGAGAAAACAAAGTAAACTAATCCATATATCCACCACTGCATTTGTTTATAAAATGATGTTATAATACTTGCATCATTAAATAATATAAATTCAACCAATGAAGCCATAGCGGACAGAAACATGGGTGCTAGCATCAGAAATGTGAATACATTATTTGGCAATTTCATTTTATTAACTACACATAACACATACCCTGCAAAAACCAATATAATAACATAAGCACACCAACTATATATACGGTTCACCGGAACCAAATATAAAATATTCTGGCTTAGTATATATATTGCTGCCATGACAAACACATAAATATCTGTTTTCCGAATTGACACTTTCATTACATTCCCCTATAAAATTAATTATTATCCGTCAGTGATTGGGTTCTTTTTCCAAACGCGGTATAATCATATCGCTTAAATATATACGCACCTATACCCTGAACAATCACTTTGATTTTTGTCAACCGATACTTCATATTGGGTTTAACCAATATTCTCATGCATTCTTTTAGTGCTTCTTTTAAAAAAATATTAGCCGATTTTTTGGATTCATATGTTGTCTTGTTAATTAACATATTTCGATAAAAATAAAAATACATTCTTACTCTATTAGGATTTTCCTCATCTCGAATTGAAAGATTTCTTACATTAAATCTCTTATGTAAAACGCTACTTTGCCCTGTAAAATATGCCGGTCCATAATACTTTGTCAATCTCAGAGTATATTCCGTATCGTCACCCCAGATAAAATACCAATTCAGGGGCAATCCAACCGACTTAATCGCCGCTGTACTTATAAGAAGCGATACAAATGTCGCCGACTTAATCTTTACCATTTTCTTATCTAGGTTCAAATACCAATCCGAATAACCATTTTCAGTCGCAGATGTATCTACAATAGGCAAATTCATCGGCTCACCTTCCGGTCCAAAAACCAGGCTTGCAAAGAAACTTGCCTTTTCCCCTATTTCTTTTGCAGAGTTGCAAAGACCTTCCAGTGTTTGAGGATTCGGAATTGTATCATCATCCATAAGCCAAATATAATCACATTCAGAATAGACGCGCTTGATTCCCTCAAAGAAACCTCCTGCCCCACCAGTATTTTTATCCATCAGCTCATATTGAATCCTGCTATCTGCAAACCTCTCGCCAGAATCAAACAGTTCCTTTGTCCCATCTGTGCTTGCATTATCGATGACAACAATCTTGTCGGGCATTTTTGATTGGTTTAGAATTGCAATTAAGCATTCACATAAAAGCTTTTTCCTATTAAATGTAACAATCAATGCATAAACAACCATGCTATCTCCTCTTATCTACTAATAATTTTCTCTTTATTGTCGAGAATCATTGTTTTACGTTGCTCCAACGAAACTTGTTTACCGTTAATTTTAAAACAAAATCCATTCGGTATATTCTTTTTGTAAAACTTTTCAATAGTACTTATCTTTTTGGCAGGGTTGCCAGCCCATATCCCCCCCCCGCTCTGGAATGCTCCTTGTAACTACACAGCCTGAACCAATAATCGTATCATCAGCAATACTCACGCCATACATAATCGTACTTCCCATGCCAATAAACACATTATTTCCAACATTAATTCCTCCAACAATATCCGTAAACTCTGATTCTTTGCATTTACTTATTGAGTTATCATGTGTTACAAATCGTGTTCCGCTTGAAATCGTGACATTATTTCCTATAGATATTAAATAAGGCTCACTGGTTATTGAATCATTAAATAGACGTACATTTTCTCCAATTTGCATACCGGCATCTTTCAGCATCGTTATCTTCAACGACATTGTATCCTTATGCTGTAACTTATATACCCAACACAGTAGCTTATATTTAATTTTATTCATAAATTCACCTTCCCACGCTTACCAAGAATAGTACGCACAAATAGTTTTGCGGTTCTAATTACTGTATATGTTGAACGTTTTTTGAACGCGCAAAACGTAAACTTACAGAATTGCCCAACTTTGTGCTGATTAAAAGCTGTCGATTGAAGACTCAAATAATGTTCTACATAAATGTATTTCTGATCTTTGTTGCTCAGTTTTTTAATATCCTTCTCATATTTTTCAAGATAATTTCTTTTTGTTTTGTAAAACATTTCTGTATTTTGCCGATTGGTACCAATTTCGTTTTTCACCAATAAGATGTCCGGTATTGCAATCAAACTATATTTTCTAAAGAATCTAACCAGGAACTCATAATCTTGATGTCTTCTAAAGGAAGTATCAAATCCATCAAGTTCTCTAACAACATCTGAACGAATAAACAAGTTCGAACCAGATGAGAGCGGAAATCCTGCCGCAAGTGCTTCAGTAATAAAATTACCACTTTTGATGTTAGTACGCCGCCGAATTATTTTTCCATTCTGTGTAATTTCACATCCGGTATACACGCCAGCAAAAGTTGGGTCTGTACACTCTGAAAGTGATTCTACACATCGTGTTAACCTTCTAGGCATATATTCATCATCACTGTCAAGAAATGCAATATACGAACCCACAGCACATGAAATGCCTGTATTTCGTGCTGCAGAACCATTTCTATTATGATTGTGCTGTATGTAACGAATGCGTTCATCCTCTTGATACATTTTAACAAGCTGTTCCGTTTCTTTACGTGCTTCCGTATCAGGATTATTATCATCAACAATAATAAGCTCCCAATCAGTATATGTTTGATTCATGACACTTTGAATACTTTTATCCAAGCAACCATGACTGCCGTATGTTGGCATTATAATCGACACTTTTTCCATCATTACCTCTGTATTCTTTGCTTTCATATATGGCTTTTATATATGGCTTTTTTAAATTTCTTTAGTTTTTGCCATGTTCCCATGATTATTTTGTTGTGCTTAATTCTCACTTTGATTGCATTCATACGATTGTGTCTGATAAAACCATCCAAATATTCTTTTTTAAAACACGGTTCAAGCTCATCATAACAGTTCCACCAATATCCAGCCATTGGAAAACTGCGACTCAGCCACGGCTTTTGTGGTTGAGCATAATGTATTATAACCGGCTCTTGATAGGCGTCCGAAATTCTGTCTTTCTCACTTTTAATAATTCTTGTAGAAGAAGACTTTATTCCATTCAACGGACAGACATTGTATTTTCTTTCACCCAAAAATATGCGTCCATTGCAAACAGAATTCAGAATATCCTGATCCTGATATGGATAATTTTGGGATATTAGCGACATGAATTTTTCACTTAGGTTATCTTCACGCATTTCTTTTATATTAAAGGCAAGCACTCCAGCATTGACATAATTATCTATCGACTTTATATTCAAGCGTTTTGCATGTGCAGTTCGTTCATCTCCTCTAAGACTTGATAGAGGTGGATTTCCTGCAACAATCCCAGCTAAATAAGCACTGTCTGGAATCGAATAAAAAAATTCCGTGACATCTTGAACGACAATAATATCCGAATCCAAATACAGACATTTATCATATTGCGGCAATAATTCTGGAAGCAACAATCTATAATATGTAGCCGGGGTAATATATGATATTTGCATTTTTATATTCTGAAATGCATTTTTCATATTTAAAAATGAAATAGCACAGTTATCAAATTTCTGTAATGATTCCAGTACTTCTTTTCCTGCCTTAGTCATACTGTCAGGAACCATAATGAAAATATCAAAAGTCTTATTATTTCTGTTACTTTTAAGCAACGAATACGCTGCAACATATGTTGGCACAACATAATTTTCATCAGTAGCAAAAACAACTGGTATAATTTGATTTTCCATTATTTTTCCACCCCAGGCAAATTAATCCAATTCCCAAATTTGTAATCCCAACTTTCAGGTTCAAATGGCATAATACCACTCATATGATAAAAAGTCATTTCACCAAAGAATATCGTACCACTTACATTGTACAAATCAACTCGAACTTGTGGCATTCCTCTTGATAGCTCACCAGCAATGCGAAGCATTTTTTCAAAGTTCTCTGGCTTCCTTATCTCTTTATCGGCATTGGGATATCCATTTGTAAATGGTAAGTGGTGGAAGTTTGTGTCAAAAAAGTCAAACTTTGTGTCCGTCCCTCGATCCGTTGCGATATACATTGCTTTTGGCTCACCATCAAAGCAAAAGATTTTATAATCTTTCAATTCGTAGCCAGATTCATCAACTGTGTACTGCTCCACAATAATACGCGGATTTACATCTTTGTACGGCCACTCGCGATAATTCAAGAAATAATTTCTTTTAAGACAATGTTCAATTTTTTTCTTTGCTCTGTTGCGGTCGAGCTTGCTCTTATCCTTGCAGATAATCAATCCTCCTGAATCATGCGTACATTTTAAAACAAACTGATTTGGCAATTTATCAAAATCTATTTCATCAAAATGGTCCCAAACACCAAGACACGGAATCAGATAGTTTTCTCCTATTCTTTCTGTTATAAATTTTCGAACTTCATACTTATCAACTAACTGCGTATAAAGAGGATTTCTGTCATACACTTTGAGCCACTGTAGCTTTTCACTGTATGTTTGCGGGGCATCAAAATTGCACTCTTTACCCATCAAGTAACGAAATAAAATTTTCAAGTATCTCTTATCTGCTTCAGGACTACCCTGAATAAAATGTCCCAACGCATATATACAATACAGTCCCCACTCAGACAGTTCCATTCTTCTCTCCACCTCCTTTCACAATGCTCAAATACAACTTTTGATAACATTTACTCATACCCTCTGCAGTAAAATTATCCATCACTACTTTGTAGCTTTTCTCTCCCATCTCATGAAGATTTTCTCTAACCATCTGATCCATATAATTAATAAGCTGTGCAACATTTCCAAGAGAATAATGATGTCCACAGTTTTCGTTGGTCCCAAGTACCTCCATATGCTGCGGGATATCCGAAAGGAGTACCGGCAAGCCACAAGCCATTGCTTCGAGAACGCCGTTAGGCAATCCTTCAGACTTACTTGTAGCAAGGTATACATTACAGGCGCGGAGGTATTCATTTACATTAGTAACCTTACCCCTAAACAAAATATCCACATCCATACTGAATTCTCTTTTCAGCAGTTCAAAATCCTTGCCATCTCCCAGCAATAAAAGTACAGCCTTAGATTTGTTCTTCATATTCAAAAAAGCAATAATGGCTTCCCTCTGATTTTTTCGGTCAATAAAAGCACCACTATATACGAAGATAGTCTTGTTCTGAGGCAAATCTAACTTTTCACGAACATTCGGCATTTCATCCAGATTTCGTTTCTTATATTGGCTCACATCTACACCATTTCGGATGTAGTTAATCGTTATCCCCTGTTGTTTTCTATATATTTTGGTCAAGCTCTCCGAACAAGTAACGAACGGTTCTCCCATTTTCATTCGTTTCTTAATCAAGTTAATATCAAGAAACGCCATAATAGATCCCGGAATTTTACCATAATAATCAGGATAGTCCTCATAGCAATAGTTTCTGAGCGTCACAAAATGTACCGCATCCTTATATCCCAGCGTCATTCTGTACGGAGGCATCCCCACTCCCTGTACAATATCAGGCTTCACTTCATCAAGAATCTTACCAATCGCCTGTTTTCCTAAAAAGACTGATTTCTTTTTGCTTATATTTGCTGAAAGCACTTGGATTCCCAATTCCTTGTACTCATCAATCATTGAATTGTTGAAATCTTCAGGCCACACAGTAACAAGTATTGGCTCAAAAATTTCCTTATCCATGTTGCGAATTATATTAAGTGTTTGCTTAATGGGGCCATTCTTCTTACAATTTGTTTCTACAAAAGCAACTTTAATTTTGCTCATTCTCTTATGGACCTTTCTTTACTTAAACATTTCCTTCACGATTGAATCCAAGTCCTCGTTAAAACATACATTATTACTGCTCATTTCATGCCCCATTGATGACACAATCGCATTGTAATTTGAAATAACCTCACCCAATTTATCAATATCTTCTACCGGGATTATTGTTCCCATACGCTCTGCAACTGCTTTCGCAAAATCGACTTGGTGGTTATTCACATGCTCATTAAACTCATGCCGCCTTGGAACCACCACCGGAATCTTGCCAATCTGTAAAGGCATAATAAAGCTTGCCGGACCACCATGCGTAATAACAATCCTAGCATCAGCCACATTTTGGATCATCTCATTATAAGGGAGCAATTTACTCCACTTAGAGAATTTTGGCTTATATGTACTGAATCCTATCTGTATAATTACTTCTTCGGTAATCACACCGGCTCTTTTTAGATTATCTACATATTCTATCAGCCGGTTAAATGGCTGTTCATGCGTCCCCACCGTAACAAATATCATGCCTAACTTTCTCCCTTCTGCCTTTCTCTGTAATGCTTAAAAAATACTGCCAAAATTGGCTGCCTTGGGATAAACCTTCTTCTGTTCCTCCCACTGAACGATGAATTTATCTACAATCGGATAAACCATCTTTCCTGACATCGTTGGCTTATCAATGCGGTCAAAAACTTCTATGTAAATCAGTTTTGCTCCGAACATCTTTCCAAGATAGAAAAACGGTACCGAAACCGCTGCACCGGATGAGATAATCAAATCTGGCTTTTCTTTCCGAAGCACCTTCCATGCCACAAATGTATTTCGAATTAAATTCTTGATATTCCGATTTGTAGGAAAGTAGCAAGGGTACATTTTCTCGCCTTCAAGCAGACTACGAGCATCTTCTTTATCAAAAGTCACCCAAAATCTATCTTTATCTTTCCAAAACAGTTTCAACATATATAGGTGAGTAAGATGGCCACCACTTGAACCTACTAAACATACCTTCATTTTGTCCATCTCCTCCTTCACTTAATCCCTCATAAAAATATCTCTCGTGTAAACTTTTTCCACACAGTTGACCAAACAGCTATCATATCTGTTCGCTATGATTGCCTGACTCATCTTCTTGAACGCATCCAGGTCATTCACGACTTTGCTTCCGAAGAACGTCTCCCCGTCTTTCAGCGTCGGCTCATAAATCACAACCGTTGCACCCTTGGCCTTAATCCGCTTCATTACCCCTTGGATAGAACTTTGCCGGAAGTTATCGCTATTGCTCTTCATGGTCAGCCGGTATACGCCAACAACAACTTCTTTTTCCTTGCTTTTGTTCCAGCTGTCATTTGCACCGTAAGCATCGGCAATCTCCAGCACACGATCTGCAATGAAGTCTTTTCTCGTCCTATTACTCTCAACGATTGCTTCAATCAAATTTTCAGGTACATCCTGATAGTTTGCCAGAAGCTGTTTTGTATCCTTCGGCAGACAATATCCGCCATAGCCAAAGCTTGGATTATTGTAATGAGTTCCAATACGAGGATCAAGGCATACGCCCTGAATGATCTGCTGTGTGTTCAACCCCTTCATCTCTGCATAGGTGTCAAGCTCGTTAAAATAGCTCACCCGAAGTGCCAGATAAGTGTTGGCGAACAATTTGACCGCCTCTGCTTCGGTAAATCCAATAAACAGCGTGTCGATGTTCTCCTTAATAGCGCCTTCCTGTAAAAGTCCTGCAAAAGTGTGAGCAGCTTTTACCAATCGAGCATTCTCTACATCCGTGCCAACAATAATACGGCTCGGATAGAGATTGTCATATAGTGCCTTTGACTCTCTCAAGAATTCTGGACTAAAGATGACGTTATCGCAATGGAACTTCTCTCTTACACTTGCGGTATAGCCAACTGGGATCGTGGATTTGATGACCATGATAGCTTCCGGGTTATACTCAATAACCAGCTTAATGACTGCTTCAACAGCAGATGTATCAAAAAAATTCCTTTTGCTGTCGTAGTTTGTTGGAGCAGCGATAATCACAAAATCAGCATCCGAATAAGCTTCCTTTGCATCCAATGTGGCAGTCAGATCCAGTTCTTTCTCAGCCAGATATTTCTCTATGTACTCATCCTGAATCGGGGACTTTCTCTTATTAATAAATTCCACTTTTTCCGAGATGATATCAACTGCCGTCACTTCATTATGCTGTGCAAGCAATATAGCGATAGACAGCCCAACATATCCCGTTCCGGCAACAGCAATTTTCAAGTTACTCATACTCTTTTACTCTCCTCTTGTTTATAATCATCTGTGTAACCTTTTAATACTTTTGCTGCTCAACTCTCTTCGCTTTTTATGCCTTATAAAACTCTGCATACCACTCAGCAAACTTCCGTAGTCCATCACGCAAAGGAGTCGAAGGCTTAAACCCAAAATCTCTCTCGAAAGCACTCGTATCCGCATAAGTCACTGGCACATCGCCCGGCTGCATCGGAACCAGTTCCTTGTGAGCCTCGAAGTCATAATCCTTATCCAACACTCCGGCTCTTACCAGTTCCTGCTGTAAAATGTCTACAAAGTCCAGCAGGTTCTCCGGACTATTGTTGCCGATGTTGTAAACCTTGTACGGAGGCAACGGCAAACCATCATCGCCATTCTTCTTGTCTGGCGCTTTCTGCATGACCATAACAGCACCTTCTATAATGTCATCCACATAGGTGAAGTCACGCTTGCAGTTGCCGTAGTTGAAAATCTGGATGGCCTTGCCCTCACGCAGTTTGTTGGTGAAGCCAAAGTATGCCATATCCGGTCTACCTGCCGGACCATATACGGTGAAGAATCTCAAACCAGTTGATGGAATATTATACAGTTTGCTATAAGCGTGAGCCATCAGTTCGTTTGATTTCTTCGTAGCAGCGTAAAGGGAAACCGGGTTATCTACCTTGTCCTCCGTAGAATACGGCACCTTCTTGTTCGTACCGTAAACAGAGGAACTTGAAGCGTACACCAAATGTTCCACACCCTTTGCCCCTTTGTCATAGGAGTGGCGACAGGCTTCAAGGATGTTATAGAAGCCAATCATGTTGGATTCAATGTATGCATCAGGGTTTGTGATGGAATACCTCACACCTGCTTGAGCTGCAAGGTTGACAAGCACATCCGGCTGATATTCTGCAAAAATCTTCTGGATCAAATCTCTGTCAGCAGTGGAGCCCTTTATAAAGGTAAAATTAGGTTGAGGGGATAACTCCGCTAGCCTTGCCTCCTTCAGCCTCACATCATAGTAGTCGTTCATATTGTCAATGCCGACAATCTTCACATCATCAACATTTGAGAACAGGCGCTTAGCCAGATTGGAACCAATGAAACCAGCCACACCTGTGAGGAATATGGTTTTATTCTTCAATTCAATGTTGCTCATGTTATGCTTCCCTTTTCTTTTATTTTCTGTATGCGAATCAGCCGGAGTAATAATCACTCCAAATTTAAAATAAAATCTCTGTGGTATTACCCACAAGGAATCGTTTTCTATGTCTTGTGATAAGATACTTTCAAAAAATCCGCACATTCATGTATTAATTTCTTGTGTAATTGAAAGTGCCTTGATACTCAATCAGCCAAATCTCTGAAATAAGAGCTTTTCTGTACTTATTTTATCAACAGTTCTTTTCCATCCGTTTTATGAAAACCTTTGTCTATGTTGCTATCGGATTGAATCTTCTTACCCCCCCCAATGGGCAATTAGGGGCCTCAAATCGACCCCAAAATACCAATTTTCAAATTATTTTTTGACCACCACTGAAACGTTCATATAAGCCTGTCAAAGCAGCACTTTACAAATTCAATTCCCTTCAAACACCCATTGAAAATATCGTGCAAGCATTCCATAACACCGGCTTAAATCAAGTATCTTATTGGGCAATGCAATTGTTAATTTCTTTTTTATCATCTGCGCCTCATTTTTCTATCTTTTCATCAGACGATACCTCTACTCCCCCCCACTCCCACTAATCACCACCTTCACCGTCTCCCAAACAATCCGCACATCCAGCCAAAGACTCCACTCACTAATATACTCCGTATCCAACCGCACCACCTTTTCAAAGTCCACAACGTCACTTCGCCCGCTCACCTGCCACAATCCCGTCAATCCCGGCTTCGTAGACAACCGGCTAAGATGATGAAAATCATACTTTGCATATTCATCCACGGTTGGAGGTCTTGTCCCCACCAGACTCATCTCGCCCTTCAGGACATTCCAAAACTGCGGAAACTCATCCAGCGAATGCTTTCGGATAAAATGTCCAAAGGGAAATATCCGGGGATCGTTATCCACCTTAAACATCATACCGTCTTTAATCTTATTCTTCTCCATCAACTCCTGTTTCCGGGCTTCCGCATCCGGATACATGGACCGGAACTTATAGATCCGAAACGTTCTCCCGTTCTTCCCCACTCGCTCCTGGGAAAAGAAAATCGGGCCAGGACTTTGTATGTATATGACCGGTGCAATCATCACCACTAAAACTCCAGTTAAAATAACCCCAACCACGCCACCGCAGATATCCATCACCCGCTTAAAAAACAACTGCCTTGACGAAACCACATGAATACTGCTGGTCAATACCGTATAATCGCCCAGCCGCTCGATCGCCTTAGTCGTCATATTCTGGCTTAATTTCGCAATATTCAGATGCACCGTGACGCCTGCATTGTACAACTGATCGATCAAGTCATCTTCCAACACCATGTTCCATGACATATTGATAAACACTTCGTTCACCACATTGGCCCGGATATAGTTCCAAATGTTGCTTGCCGAAGCAACTACCGGAATCCCCCGCACGATCGTGCCGATGATGTCCGCGTCCATAACAGCGATACCGGTGATAGCAAAGTTCCGGTAAATATCCTTCTCGATTTGATCCAGAATTGCTTCCATCCGTGCCTTATCCGTGATCAGAAGCACCGAACGGTAGCTGCGGCGCCGTTGTCCCAATACGTGGATCCAGCGCTTTAAGGCAATACTTGACAGGAAGCTTAAGGATGTATGTAACAGCCACATCACCACGATTGTCTCACGGGAATAAAAGTCCGATGCTTTAATCAGGAACAGATAAGAAAAAATTATTCCCATCAGAATGGAGGTATGCCGGATCGACGTCTTAAATTCCTGCCAGTGATTCCGCCCCAGGACATCGATGTAACTGCCGCAGAAAACTAACACGCAGCAATCCACAACAGTCAGGACAAATGCCAACTGTTCATATTGTGGCTGCGCATATGGTGACCGCCAACCATGACGTAATATGTATGCCAACACAAAGGATACCTGCAGACAGATCAAATCCTTCAGGATGAATTCCAGCTGTCCGCTCCAGTCACTCCGCTTTTTCCGATACATAGTTTCCTCCAGGCTAACTGATTTTACAGGAACGGTTATCAGCGCCGCTTGTATTTTGGTTCTTCTTACCGTATGGTTATGTTATCATCTGACACCCGTTTTCATTCAAACTCCCGGTTCCTACTTTGCCCCTGCCCCTGTAAGTACCACCTTCACTGTCTCACATATAATCCTTAAATCAAAGCCAAGATTCCACTTACAGATGTACTCATTGTCCAGCCGCACCACTTCCTCAAAGTCCACCACCTCACTTCGCCCGCTTACCTGCCACAATCCGGTCACCCCCGGTTTCGTCGCCAATCGGCTGCGATGACGCAGATCATACTTTGCATATTCATCCGTCGTCGGCGGTCTTGTTCCCACCAGACTCATCTCGCCCTTCAATACATTCCAAAACTGCGGAAATTCATCCAGCGAATGCTTTCGGATAAAATGTCCAAACGGAAATATCCGGGGATCCTGATCCAGCTTAAACATCATGCCGTCCTTCACCTTATTCTTCTCCATTAACTCCTGCTTCCGGGCTTCCGCATCCGGATGCATCGAGCGGAACTTGTAGATCCGGAACCTTCTTCCGTTCTTGCCAACCCGCTCCTGGGAAAAGAAAATCGGGCCGGGGCTTTGCATGTATACAATCGGTGCAATCACTACAGTTAAACATCCAGTTAAAACAACCCCAACCACACCGCCGCAGATATCCATTGTCCGCTTTAAAAAAAATTGCCTGCTGGAGGCCATTCGAATACTGCTGGTCAGAACGGTATAGCCGCCAAATCTTTCGATTACCCGATTGGTCATATCCCTGTTCATCCTGACAATCTTCACATGTACTGCAACACCTGCCTGTAAAAGCTGATTGACCAGCTCCTCTTCCAGCGCAATCTCCCGCGGCATATTGATAAACACTTCGTCTACCACATTGGTCCGGATGTATTCTTTAATACTGTCTGCGGAAGCAACCACCGGCACCCCGCAAACCTGTGTTCCGGTTAAATCCTCATCCATAACCACCATACC
>Ga0153996_1000576_pt1 | contig 16537 bp, 19 predicted proteins | sample TSNC080MetaG_FD_104728 | JGI IMG/M metagenome (GOLD analysis project Ga0153996, IMG submission 104728) | Attine ant fungus gardens microbial communities from North Carolina, USA - TSNC080 MetaG | ecosystem: Host-associated > Fungi > Mycelium > Unclassified | place: USA: North Carolina, Lumber...
CCCTGTCTGAGGATTAGACCTCAGACTTAACAACATCTTTTGTTGCTTGCCTAACTCTGCTTATAAGCTCTTTGAAACTATATCCAGTTCATCACAAAACAAGTAAGTAACCTTTTGTGATAGAAATAATAAGGGAAGAAGCAAAAACAGCAATGGAAAGAACAAAGGAAATGATGAAAAGGTAATATGACAAGAGAACATGCCAATTACAAGGTCTCAAAACAGGAGAACATGTGAGGACAACCAGAGTGGACTCCAGGAGATTCCTCAGTTAAATTATAGTATAGAATATGTTACAACTCACCTCCAGGAGATTTCTCAGAGAATTAGATGAGGCTCCTGGAGGGAATAATCTACAATATATACTAAAATGCCCTTGCATTCCATTCTTTGGTAACTAGAGGCTGCAGAATGAAATTATGTTGGGAGGCAATGGGGGGCACTCTGGGGTCATATGTGAGGGATCCCCTTACAGAACAAGTATGGCTAGAGGCAAGAAATATTCAAACAAACTGACCCTCAAAGAAGCTAGACCAGAAAAGATACAGACCCTTTACAATCAAAGAGGAAATCAGACAGGGAGCATACAGACTAGAGCTTCCAGAAGGATAGGCCATACACGATGTTTTCAATGAAGACCTGTTAACATGTTGCAAAAAGGTGGAGTTTGCAAGTTAACATAAGGACCCAGCACCACCACCTGACATTATCAATGAAGAAGAAGAATATGAAGTAGAAGAAATTAGAGGACATCATAAGAAAGGAAGAGACACCCAATTCCTCATTTACTGGAAAGGATATGGAAATGAACATGACCAATGGATGGCAGAAGCAAATTTACCACATGCAAAAGAGGCAATTCAAGATTATTGGACACAGCTTTCAAGACGAAACCTATAAAAGAGAAGGCTAAAAGTCATTTTTCAACATCTCAAATGCATACTAGCACTCAAGAAATACTTTCAAACATGTCCTCTTTTACCAACACTGCTACCAATACCTCTACCACTGCTGCCTCCCTTACCTGGAACCAGGAAACCTACAACAAGATTATACGTCGTAATAACAGAAGCAAAGATTAGGTAAGCAAAATGGATCACATTATCCAAGCCATTGAGGCTATGGCAGGACTCGAAGAAAAAGCAGAAGAATTAGTCAGGATGGCTGACATTATCAACAACACCATAGCAGATACAGAGATAGGTACACTACTCACTGGAGAAGGATATCATATGGATATCGCCACATAATTCTACAAAGTAGCGGAAATGCTTAGGCTCATTCTACATGATGCCTTACCTCAATGATTCTATAGTATCCAATGCAACCTAGTCAATGAACTTACAACATGCCAAGGTCAAGAACAGTCAGCAATTGACAATCATATTCAAGGATTACAAGAATCATTTGCTCACACTAATCAATTCCCATCAATTCCAAAAGTCATACCAAGGGTTCCCCCAAAAGAAATAAAACAGAAGAAGAAAGAGTTATTTTAATATGCCCCTCTCCACCACCACCTGATGATAAATCCATGATATCAGCAACAGAAAACCCCAACAATCAAATAATCGAAGAAATTGATAATCTTATAGCATTTCTAAAATGATTTAAAGCACCGAATAATGTTGTTCATTTTCTACCACCTGCTGGATATCATACCATCAGCAGAAATGGAGAGAACAGCTCAAGATATTGGAATTGGATCATCAAAGAATTGATTGAATCTAAACAAAATTTGGAAACAGTACGAAGGGGATTCAAGATACTATTATACACCGGAGGACCACCAAGGTTATATTGTTGGACTACAAAAGAAGTCAGTGGCTATTTATGCTATGGGAGAAGAAAAGTTGTAGGATATTTATGAGAACATGAACCCTAAGATGGAGGTATTGTAATGATCAACCTCATTGTCTCCAGGTGTTCTACACATAGACTGCTTCTTTGTTTCATATTACTTTATATATATAATGGCTCAGTCAGTGTCTCACTGGTGGGGCATGTTCTTTACTTAGCAGATCTCATGTCTGCCATATATATCCCTCACATACTCCTTATGGTACATAGTATATATACAGTAGATACTCTCCTGTATTCCCTATGCTTTACCAATTGTATCATTCCTTTCCTTTTTCTACTCTCAATTCATCCTTGAGTCTTTACTTGAGTGTTGCAACCTAAGTTACTTCTTAAGGTCATAACATGTCCTCCTCATCTCTAGCCATTCTGGTTTTACTAATGTTTCATCCTCATTATCTCTTTCCACTTCTACTTCCTAGTTTGGTTTCCTGCTTAGACTGCCTGCCTTTCCTATTTTACTCCCTGGAACATACTTTAGCATAAAATTGAATCTAAATAGATATAAAGCCCATCTTGCTTGTCTCTGATTTAACTTCTGTGCCTTCATAAAGTATTCAAGATTCTTGTGATCTGTCCAGATCTCAAACTCAACTACTGCTCCTTCCAGGAAATGTCTCCATGCTTCTAAACATCTGACTACTGCTAGCATTTCTTTGTCATGTATCTCATAGTTTCTCTTAGTATCACTTAGAGATTTTGAAATAAAAGTGACTGGTCTCTATATCTCGTCTGAGCACTTCATTGAGAGTACCCCTCCAGTTGCATAATTTAAAGCATCTGCTTCAACCCTAAACTCTTTATCTAAGTTTGGTGTGACTAATACTGGTTTCATTGTAAAGACCCATTTAAGCTTGTCAAATGCTTGTTGTTGCTCTGCTCCCCCTTGCCACTTTACATCCTTCCTTGTTAATGTATTCATTGGCCTTGCTACTTAAGCAAAATCTTTGATAAACCTCCTATGATAATTTGTGAGGCCTAAGAATTTTCTGACATCTTTCACATTTTTGGGCTCTGGCCAACTAAGTACTCCTTCCACCTTTTCTTTCTCCATTTCTATCCCATTGGGTTCTATGATAACCCCTAGGAATCCTATCTTTCTTACTTTTCACACACACTTTTCTGGTTTGACATATAAGTCATTTTCCTCTAACCTCCTCAATATTTCCTCCACAATTTCATTATGTTCCTCCTTAGTTTCTGTCCCTACTAACACATCGTCTACAAACGTTGTAACTTTTCCTTCATTGATTAGGTCCCTCAAAATTTCATTCATCATCATCTGGAATGTAACTGGTGAGTTTGTCATTCCAAAGAACATTACAGTTGGCTCAAAGAAGCCCATATACATTGTAAATGCTCCCTTCCACTCATCCCCTTTCTTAATCCTTACATTATTAAACCCCCATCTGAGATCCATTTTTGTGAATACTTTCTTGCTACCCATGTTATCTATTAGGTCCATAATTAGCGGTAGTGGGTAATTGTTCTTCACTGTCTGATCATTCAGATTATGGTAGTCTATCACCATCCTCTTACTTCTATTCTTTTTGCCCACAAAGAATACTGGTGATGTCTGAGGTGATTTTGAAGGTCTAATGTAACCTTTCCTCAATTGGTCTTCCACAAAGTTTTGGACTTTCTCTCTCTTGTTTTTGGGCAAGGGATAAATCCTTCCTTTCTGTGGTTTGAACATCTCTTTGAGATCTATAGCATGATCCTAAACTTTTATTGTTGGTATCCTCTCTGACTCCACTTTTCCAAATACCTTCCTCTACTTCAGAAATTTTCTTGGAACTATTTCTTTGATTTTTCTGTGGTCCTCTTCAATTTTCTCCTCTCTTCCCTAGTCCTCTTTATCATCTATCACCCACCTGACAATTTTCTCTTCCTCTAAAGTTGCTACTCTCTTTCCTCTCTTTTTCTTTTCTTTTTCTTTTTCTTTTACCCCACCACACAAGGGTAGGTATCTCATTATTTTAACTTCTCTAGTCTCCCAGTTTATCTCAGGATTGTGTGCTGCTAGCCATGGCATTCCCAAGATTATTTCTGTCTTTCCCAAATCACATACATCCATCCTTATTCTTTCTATATGGTTCTTATAATAAATATTCACCTTTATCTGGTGGGTGATTGCTCCTCTACTATTATTTGTCCCATCCATATTTCTGACTGCTATTGGTCTTTCTAATTTCTGCAACTTGAACCCATGCCTAGCTGCTATTCTTTTGTCCATAAACATTTCTGTGGTACCACTGTCCAGGAGTACTTTTATAGTTATACCTTCATGTGTATTCAACTTTTCTACTCCAATATTCAACCACACTTCTCTTAACATCTAGAAAGTTCTCCTGACTTCCCTTTGACTACCTCCCTTTTTTGCTGCACCTTCTGGTTTTCTTGACCATGTACTGCCTTGCTGTGCTTTTCTCTCTTTGGGGTGCACTGCTTCCATCTTCTTCCTTTTCTGACATCTACACTATTTCTGCCTGTTTGAAATTACCCCCTTGTTATCAAAGGACTGTGATAGTTCTTAGTGATCACCCTAGGTAGATGTTCAGGAAGAACTTGATGGAGTTCTTCGTTGGATTAGTCTACTACTTATACTACTTTACAGTGGCTATATGACTACTAGTTCATGATCACATGTCCTTCCAGAATGTTCTATGATCACCTGACCTGGTTACATGATCTGATTATCTAAATTCCCATGCTATTTATATTCCATTGTATGACTTGAGATTATAGATCAGATGTTCAAATGCATGGGAAGTTAGTTCCCTTTTGGGGCTTTCATAACACAGCCCCCCCTTCAAGTTTCCTTGTCCCAAGGAATTTTTCTATTGATTGCAATTCTTGTCCCATCTCTTTTCTCTTTCTTTTTCATACTTCTTTTTCCCCCAACCATATAGTAATTTTGCTATAAACTCCCTTGGTAGTTCTCGACTAAATTCTTTCTCTTCTTCTTCCTGCTCCTGTCACCTTAGTTCTTTGGCCTTTTTCCCATACTCCCTCTCAAACTCTTCAACCAACTCTTTCGTGTTCTCTAGATTTTTCCTATTTTCCCAGGTGTCTTCTTCCACTATGTATTCCTTCCATCTAACCAAAAACTTTTCCTTCCCCCTTACTGTTCTTTTATTTAAGATTTTTTCCACCTCAAATTCCTCCTCCCCCTTGATAATGACTGGTTTTGGCAGTATCTTCTTCTGCTCTTCTACTTGTGGTTTATCGAGTCATACTCTACTCATGTTAACTACAGGGTGTATTCTAATAGACTTAGGCAGTTCTAATTCTATCACATTACTAGAGATAATCTCTTTGACTTTGTAGGGTCCCATAAAACATTTGGTTAACTTCTCCGATCTCCTTCCTTTCATCTGCCATTTCAAGTTCTTTGTACTTAGTAGTACTAAGTCCCCTACTCTGTATTCCTCTTCCTCCCTTCGCTTTTTGTCTGCAAACTTCTTCATCTCCTCCTGCACTTTTCCTAGTGTCACCTTAGCTTTCTTCTGGATCCTCTTCATTCTTTCTACAAATTTTCCTGCTGCTTCATATTTTCCCTTACTCCTCCCTTCAAATCCCATCCTTGGGTCTTGGCCATAGTTTGCTTTAAATGGCAATATTTTTGTTGTCCCATGGATTTTGTTATTATACATGAATTCTGCTGTTCCCAACCAATCTGGCCATTGCTCTTGCCTATGGTCGATAAAGACCCTCAGGTATTGCTCTAACTCCTGGTTTATTCTTTCCATCTGCCCATCTGTTTGAGGGTGATAGGCCATCGAAAGTTTTGTCTAGATTCCCAATAAGTTATTCAACTCCTTCATTATTCCCACTACAAACTGTACTCCTTTATCTGATATGATACTTTCTGGAAGTCCATGCAACTTCTATACATGGTCTCAAAATAATTTGGCAAGTTCTTCCACCAATGTTTTCTCTGTTGTTGCTATGAAATACGCCATTTTACTTGTCATGACTTGGCAAAATAGCTAAGTTATTATTTATATTTCTTTTCTTTGCTTTTCCTTTTCTTTTATCTTGGACTTACTACACAGAAGGAAGTATGGGAAAGTGTCACATTACAAGTGTCACACAGTCACAGTCATATGACAGGAAGTCACAGCGTCATATCACATAATGTCACATGATAAGTCACATGATAGGTATGGGAAAGAAGTGCACAGACCATGTAGTAGTTGTATAAATAGTGTAGAGAAATCTAACAGGAACTCTATCAAGTTCTCCTTGTCAAATGCTGATAAAGAAGCAGTTGGCTTAATTCCAGCTTTGGAGTTAGCTAGTCTGATATTAGAACTTGATTCTACATCTAGAGCACCATCTGCCTTGGACTCTGCTCACTCTCAACTCTTATCTTATCAACTCTCAGTCACTGATCACTATGATCAGTAACCACCTCCATACATAGCCAGGCCCTTGGCTTAAGGGGACTTTGCAGTCAGTTAGGAACTGCAGGTGGAAGTGTAGTACCAAGCTTGGGTATTACTACTGAGACCTGACCTCGCAATCAAGTGGTGTTTAGTAGAATACTTGTCCTTTTCTTAGCATAAACCTCATGCTGTACTCCATTGTGAGTTGGTACACACAGAGGAGTGATGGTTACCACTAGTGGGCCATCTAGATTAGGGATCTCCCCTGTTGGAGTGATAGTCTAACCATACTATTAGGGCAGTAGTCAGTAGGGCAGTAGGTATCTGGTTGGGTGAAGATCTTGCACCCCAACAGACGTAACTTTAGTAAGATCAATCATTATATCTGTACCCATCTTGAGACATCATCATTATGTCTCAAGAACAATACCAATCCCTGATGAGCAACTTGCTCAAAGAAAAGCATGCCCTCGCTAAATTAAGGGTAGAAATTGAGAGAAGAAGTGGAAAGTTGTGTTGGCGATGTAAAGGGTTGGGGCACCTGGCCCAAAATTGCAGGAATAAAAATGAGGAAGGAAAAGGGGCAACAATGCCCCAAAATAAATTTGAAATCTTGAATAGCAGAGTGATGCAGTATAGAGTAGAAGAAAGAACGATAAGGAATATAAGGATGGTAGCGGTAAAGTGTTTTAAGTGTGGAGAGGAAGGGCACAAGTGCAGGTGGTGTCCTCTATGGGAAAGGAAGGTGAAAAGGGTAGCATGCCCGAAGGAGGGAAAAGCGCACCAAAGAGAGAGGAGGCCGGCGCGTCCCATTAGGAAAAAGGTGCAGGAAGGAGAAAAGAGGCTGAGAAGAGTAGAGGAAGGTGAAGCAGCACACCCTGTATAGGGAGAAGTACAGCAAGGAGGGAAGAGGAGCTCGATGGAAGAGCTAAGAAAGAAAGCAGAAGAGCATTGTAGAAAAGGCGTCCTGAGAGAGGCGTGATTATTAGAGTTGGGGTGGATGACAGAAGAGATAGTAGTGTTGTACTTGACTTGCAAGTGCAAAGAAAAGGGGTCTCATGTAGAAGACAACTGGGGGCAAGGAGTGATCCACTTTTGGAAGTAGAGAGAATTAAGTTGGTGTGGATGCAATGGGAAGACAAAGAGGAGGGCGGTGCAGCCCAGAGAGGCAAAAGTGCAGCAAAGTGGCGCACAGTCAGTGTTAGGGAATCACTCTGAGGCAATCATCCTTAAGCTAGTGGATAGTCCCGGAAGCTAGTTTGAGATTCAAGTGGGAGTATATCTACACATACTTGCTAGTATATATACTACACTAGATAGTCAGGCACACAATACCATGGTAACTGATCTATAATTGCAGAATGTCCTAGAACAACTAATAATAGGCATCATACCACATGATACAGACAAGGGATGTCAGGAACGGTGAAAGTGCGATACATGATCTGTTACTGGGCCACTAATAGAACAGACCCTCAGAACTTACTAAGCACAATCCTAGATGTCCCCTTACAGTCAGGAGAACTGGAAAGCACAGCAAGAGAGGGGAGTAGTCAAAAGAAGATCAGAAGAACCTTCAAAATGTTAAGAGAAGTGTGGTTGAATATTGGAGTAGAGAAGATAGATATGCATGAAGGCATAATGATTAAAGCGCTCTTAGATAGTGGTGCAACGGGGATGTTTATGGATAAACAGACAGCAGCTAGGCATGGGTTCAAGCTGCAAAAATTGGAAAGACCGATAGCTGTCAGGAATGTAGACGGCACAAATAACAGCAGAGGGGCTATTACGCACCAAGTAGAGTGCAATGTGTTTTACAAGAGCCACATGGAAAGAATGAGAATGGATGTGTGTGATCTAGGGAAGATAGAAGTAATTCTGGGGATGCTATGGTTGGCAGCACATAATCCAGAAATAAACTGGGAAACTAGGGAAGTTAAGATGACAAGATATCTGCCCCTGTGTGGTAGGAAGAGTTAGAAGAAAGAGAAAGTCAAAAGAGTAGCAACTGAGGAAGAAGAGAAAATCGTCCGTTGGACGATAGATGATAAAGAGAATTGGGGAAAGGAAGAAGAAATGGAAGAGGACCATAGGAAAATTGAAGAAATGGTCCCTAAGAAATTTTTAAAGTAGAGAAAAGTGTTTGGGAAGGTAGAGTCTGAGAGGATGCCAACCAGAAAGATTTGGGATCATGCAATAGATCTCAAGGAGATGTTTAAACCATGGAAAGGAAAGATCTACCCTCTATCCAAGAACGAGAGAGAGGAGGTTCAAAACTTCATGGAGGATCAGCTGAGAAAAGGGTACATCAGACCCTCAAAATCCCTGCAGATGTTGCCAGTATTTTTTGTTGGCAAGAAAGATGGAAGCAAGTAGATGGTGATAGACTACTGCAATCTTAATAGCCAGACAGTGAAGAATAATTACCCACTACCACTAATCACAGAGTTAATTAACAACATGGGTAGTAAAAGAGTATTCACAAAGATAGATCTAAGGTGGGAGTTCAACAATGTGAGGATAAAAGAAGGAGATGAGTAGAAGGGAGCGTTTACAATGCACATAGACTCATTTGAACCAACGGTCATGTTTTTCAGAATGACAAATTCACCAGCAACATTTCAAGCAATGATGAATGAAATACTGAGAGACCTAATTAACGAAGGAAAAGTGGCAGCATTTGTGGACAATATGTTGGTAGAAACAGAAACTGAGGAAGGACATGATGAAATTGTAGAGGAAATATTGAGGAGGTTAGAGGAGAACGACTTGTGTATCAAGTTAGAGAAGTGCGTGTGGAAGGCAAGAAAGATAGGATTCCTAGGGGTTGTTATAGGACCCGATGGAATAGAAATGGAAGCAGAAAAGGTAGATGGAGTGCTTAATTGGCCACAGCTAAAAAATATGAAAGATATCAGGAAATTCTTGGGCCTTGCAAATTACTACAGGAGGTTCATTAAAGATTTTGCCCAAGTAGCTAAGCCAATGAATGTACTTACATGGAAGGATGAGAAGTGGCAGTGGGAGGAAGTGCAATAGAAGGCATTCAATGAGCTAAAAAGGATCTTCACTAGTAAACCAGTACTAGCAGCCCCAGATTTAGACAAGGAATTTAGGGTGGAAGCTGATGCTTCAAACTATGCAACTGGAGGAGTACTATCAATGAAGTGCTCAGACAAAAAGTGAAGACCGGTTGCTTTTATTTCCAAATCTCTTAGTAATACAGAAAGAAATTATGAGATATATGATAAAGAAATGTTAATGGTCGTTAGATGCCTAGAAGTGTGGAGACACTTCTTAGAAGGAACGGTAGTTAAATTCAAGATCTGGACAGACCACAAAAATCTTGAATACTTCATGAAGGCGCAAAAGTTAAACAGGAGACAAGCAAGATAGGCCTTATACCTATCAAGGTTCGACTTTATGCTGAAACATGTTCCAGAGAGTAAAATGGGAAAAGCAGACAGTTTGAGCAGGAGGCCAGACTGGGAGATTGGAGTGGAAAAGGATAATGAGGATAAGACGTTAGTGAAGCCAGAGTGGTTAGAAGTGAGGAAGACAGAAGCAGTAGAAATCATAGTAGATGGAGTAGATCTACTAGAGGAAGTTAGAAAGTCCAAAGTAAAGGATGACAAAGTGGTAAAGGCAGTAGAGGAAATGAAACAAGCAGGAGTGAAGATGCTGAGAGATGAAGAGTGAAGAGAAGTAGACGACATCATGTATAAAAAGGGAAAAGTCTATATGCCAAAAGATGAAAAGTTGAGGGCAGAAATCATTAGACTACACCATGATATGCCAATAGGAGGACATGGGGGGCAGTGGAAGATGGTAGAACTGGTAACTAGAAATTTCTGGTGGCCAGGGGTAACCAAGGAGGTGAAGAGATATGTGAAAGGGTGCAATGCCTGCCAACGAAATAAGAATCACACAGAGCAACCAGCCAGCAAATTAATACCAAACTCAATGTTAAGACTCTAAACCTCACAGTTGAATATGCGTTTCAACTTGAAGCTTATATCTAATACTTGATATCTTCACGCTCCTCGCTAGAGGATCCAGTTAAGGTTTTCAGTGAAGTTATATTGGAGGAGAGATGTCAACGAGACTTTGAGTAGTACTCTTGAGGTTGTCCTAAGACAAGTAAGAGTACCGATTCCTCAGAGTAAGGATTTTACAAAGGAAATATAGAAAGAGAGAACTTGCTGTTCCCTTCTCTTTCTGGTCTGTATTTATCCTAACTAGATATGTAACAATTGTTACAATATGATAATACTACTTGTAACTAAGAGTGACTAGTTAGGTGACAGATCAGTGACAAGGTGACAAGTAAGTCAGAGGTGAGTCAGTGTCTAATAATGGGTTAGTCCGATGTTATCCCATTTAGCACAAATCCAAAGATAGAGAGGAAGAATAGTCTGAGATTTCTCCGAAGAGTCCTGTCCATACCATGAGTCCATTGTCTTCTAGGATGCTTTGACATTCTATGCATTACTGCATAGTAATGTCCTCATTCTGTGCCATCAACGTTTTTTCTCACATTGCTATCATTTCGTCCACTAGCCATTCATTATCAGACCAAGGCTGATAATAACTGTAGTCCCACTCGATGTTCATAACACCTATCTAAAGGGCTAACCTAACTTGGTAAGTTGCCTTCCTGTAAGGGAACGCTCTAGAGTAGCTTAGGTAACCTGGTATAGGTGAGTATTATCTAGCTTTCCCTTGGATCCTTGGAGCCTGCTATTCATAGTTTTCTTCCCTCTTGTTCTCGTTGCCATGGTTAGTACTATGTAGCTGTAAGGGCGACTGGAGCAGTACACTCCAGAAGATTTCTCAGTTAATTGTAGTTTATAAAATATGTTATAACTCACCTCCAGAAGATTCCTCAGAGAATTAGATGAGGCTCCTGGAGGGAATAATCTACATTATATATACAGTGCCCTCACATTCCTGTATTGGTAACCAGGGTCTAAACAATGAAAGTGCACTAGGAGGCAACAGAGTGCTCTTGGAATAATGGGGGTAAGACCCAATATTATTACGTAATATTGGATTAGCTACAGGGTCACTCTGGAGGACTAGTACGGGTTTCAGAGTTGCATATTAGGGGTCCTCTTACATTTACCCCCTCTCCAAGGTTGCTACGCCTCGAAGCAATAGTTCTGGACTTGAAAAGAGTGTCAAAGTCTGTCCAGCAGATGTATCTTGGGGCAGCTGGATACTTTTGGTAGTACTCTGCGATGAGGTCTGGTGCCTTGACATCGGAGGCCACCTCCCAAGAGTTGTGTTCTCTGCTGAAGCCCTTCCACTTAATCAGGAACTGGAACCTCCTCTGGTGCTAGTGACTATCTAATACCTCTTCCACTTCCCACTCCAGTTCTCTGTTGATAACAATGGGTGGCAGTGGGGCTTGTGACTTTCTTCCTGGTATCGGATCGTCTGGAGCAGTGGACAACTTGACCACATTGAACACCAGGTGCAACTGTCTCAATCTATGGGGCAACTTGAGTCAGTAGGCTATCAGTCCTACTTGGCGCTCGATTTCGAAGGGTCCCAGTCTGCAGTGTGACAACTTCGGAGACAGACATGTTGTTTTGATATCTGACACGTCTAGGTATACCCAGTCCCCTGGTTTGAATACAGGGGCCAGAGACCTTCTTCAATTGTAGTACCTCGTCATGTCTTCCTGCACCTTGCAGATCGTGGACTTGGCTTCCTCAGTGGCGGACTCCATTCTCTTGGTGAATTCATTGACTGTTTCCAGGCTGGAGGGGTTCTGTCTCAGCTCAAAACCCATGTGGGGAATTTGTCCCATGGCCAGTAGGAACGGAGGTTATTGCATCGTGGAATGGACATAGTTATTGTGCTGGAACTCCACGATGGGTAGGAGGTTGTACCAGTCGTCCTGTTATTCATTGACAAATAGGCAGAGGAACTGGTTGAGCTCCTGGTTGATACATTCTGTTTGTTCATCCATCTGGGGGTGCCAAGCTGTAGAGGAGAATATTTGTATACCTAGTAGCCTGTACAGTTCCTTAGTGAACAAAGCTATGAATTGAGATCCATGGTTGGAGACAATGCATTTCAGGAGGCCATGGAGTTTCTAGTCATAATGAAGGAAGAGTCAGGCTGCTCCTTCTGCTGTGACTGTTGTGCATGTCAGAATGAAGTGTACTCTTTTGGAGACAGCATCCATGACTGTCATGACGGCATTGTGTCCAGAAGACTCTGGGAGCTCAACCACAAAATCAACACTAAGTATATCCTACTATGCATCCGGAATGGAGAGCGGTTGGAGCTCACTGACTGGAGAGTATTACCAAGGTTTTGTCCAGAGACAGAGATCGCAGGTACTTATATACTGGCCGATGTACCTAGACATCTGGGGCCACCAGTAGTTCTGGGATACTATTTCCAGTGTCTTCTAGCATCCAGGGTGTCCTGCGATCTGGGTATTGTGGCAAAGGGCTACAATCTGCCTGCGTAGGTCTGGACTCTGAGATACATATATCTTTCCTTGGAACCAGAGTAGGCCATCTATGTTCAACCACTCCGAGGAGTATACTGCCTTGTTGGTGGAGCTCTGGAGCTCTCGTGCTGCCTTAGCTATGGGTTTCTCTTGGTCTCTGTTCCAGTTCCCCTTGTAGATGTTAGACAAGATTTTCTGTTCTATGCCTGTCAGTTCCATCCCTTCCAGAGCACGCACCGCAAGGAATTCTGGTCAAAGGAGGACTATGTTCTTGTTGTCTAAGGCTCTATTTCCATGATTGGTCCTTCTCAATAGTGCATCCAGTTTGCCTATGGTACGTCCAGGATAGTGGTGAAGCAGGAAGTCAAACCTAGCCAAATGCAAGGACCAACAGGCTTGACGACAGTTAAGTTTCTTGGCCATCATGAAATACTTGAGATTCTTGTGGTTGGTCCAGATCTCTACCAGATAGGTCACTCCTTCCAGGAAGTGTCTCTACTCTTCTAACTATCACAAAAGGTCACTTACTTGTTTGTGATGAACTGAGTATAGATTCAAAGAGCTTATAAGCAGAGTTAGGCAAGCAACAAAAGATGTTGTTAAGTCTGAGGTCTAATCCTCAGACTATGAATCCTTATATATAGAAAAGTGATGGTCTATGCACTAGAACAGATCATCACATGCTACTACCTATTGTTCTACATATGGTAGTACCTTTGCACTATGAATAGTGATAACTTAACCATATGGAGGCTGTCCTTTGTTCTAAGAAAAGGACAGATAACTATCTATGGGTAATTAATAAAGTCCATATACAAACATTGAGGCCTTCATATCTCCACTGATACTGATTGCCTTGAGGTCATTCTAGGCTCATTCTGAGTGGTATGAAGAGGGCTTCTGATGAGCCTAGAACCAAAGCTTAGATCATGGCGGTTTCCGAGATATTGGCGATTTAATAAACAGTACCATGGTTGTTACCAGTTGATCTACCTAATATCTCGGCCAATACTGATTGCTTCGAGGTGTGACTGGTACCGATCGAAAGGTCTTTTCAAGGGCTTTCCGTAGCCATTAAGACCGTGAGAATCGTCGAAGAATTGGTGGAGATATGGCTGAATGAAGTTTGTGACACTAATGTGTAGATAATGGCCAGCATTTCCTTGTCATAGATTTTGTAGTTCTATTCCACGGTGAAGGGGGCAAAAGGGACAATTAGCCTGGCACAAGCTAAAGATGCGGTACCAGGTCCCAATTGCATGCTAAAGAGTTTGTGGGAATGAATCAAGAATGAAGGTATTAAAAAGAGAATATAGAAACTTAGTGTGATAATTAAGATAAAATTGTTTGAAAGGATAGTAAGCTTGATCTAGATCCTCCTTGCATGGTGTCCCTAAGGTGTCCACCTTTACACACTGTAACAAGCTCACTATCAAAGTAGTCAGTAAACCACTCCTGGGTCTTACCACACTCAATCAAGCCCTCATCTGTACCCCCACACCAAACCTTATGGGTGTGATACAATCTGAATCAATGATTAGCCAGGCTTTTCAAGCCTGCTACTCTATAGAAGGTTGTCTGAGTGACCACTGTGTTTTGTCTCTTGACCAAGTAGGGTATAGGGTCTAGTTTCCTCAACAACCCAACCACTTCACTTAGAACTCAGAAAAGTGCCATAAGACGACTCTTGAGCCCTTGAGATGGTGGCAGGTGTCAAGATTCCATTGTCTTCCTCTCAGGCTCTCTGAGTGTTATATTAAAAGTACAAACTGATGAGACTCAATTAAAAATAAATAAAAAAGGAAACTCCTTCTTCTTCTAGTCTCTCTCACTTCTCTCCTCCATGACATTGCCATGTGGACATGACAGATGTCACCTCCCTATCCTCCATGCCTACTGGCCATGGCCATATGCTCCTACTCCACCTTCATACCTCACTCCTACCCGATATCCTCTAATCTCTGAACCGGCTTCCTTCTACTCCAAATACAATCTAGAAACACATGCAAGTACATACGAAGGTAATTGATATTCCTGTTGCTCTATGGTGCATCTGCTTCTTGACTGAGTCCAGTAGTGATGGGATCATTAGCTATTGATAGACTTTTGATCTGTCATCTTGGTATCATATTAGTCTAAGTCCGCTCTAGATTGAAATTATATGGCATTCCAGAGGTATCCTTTAACCTCTGAGTTCTAGAGTATCAATATTGATAGTCTGTCTCTGAGAAACCTGATGCTAGCTCATTAGTCTTGCCTCCCGAGGTATATGCTATTCTAGCATATGGTAGCTTAGCAACTACCTAATAGAAGTACCCAATCTTGGGTCTAGATTATGTCTGGGGCTTGTAGGAGGTCTCTAGAGTAGGTTTCAATAGTGAAATCCAGGGGTATAAAGTATATCCCATGCTACATTTCCACAGAAAATTCTCTAGCAGCATAACACTGGGGCTGCCATAAGAGATTTGGAAGGGTGAATTTGTCTAGTATACAGGTTCTTCTCCAGGAAGGAGTCCAACTCCTTTTGTTCCACCAGAGACAGGGGGTAGACTTTCAATGACTTAGGCTCCAAGCCCGGGATGAGCTCAATAGTGTGGTTCCACTGCCTGTACTCTGGGAGGATGTCAAAGTCTTCCTTTGCAAATACTGATTCAAATCCTTTAGCACAGTTGGGTAGGGTGGGAAGTCCCTTCTGCATTTCCATGGCTCAATGGGCTTCTTCTGCAAGTTTCTGGGAGATCATAGAGGTGGCACAAAGGTCTTCTATAATAGACTCTGGGAGAATTCTCGTCATGAAGAGTCTGTCCCCTGTTTCGTATTCAACCTTGCAAATCCGGAGGGGGGTCTCGTCTCTCTCTGAGTCTTCCGCATACTCTGGAGAGGGTCTAGATCAACAGATGTTGATGGCTCTGGCCTCCATTTTCTTCCACAATGCCTGTTCCTTTTACATCACACAGCATCCTTCACATTGAGGGGGGCATTGGTTCATCTGCACTTCTCTGGTTTGCCAATTGACCTCCGGATTATGATCCTTGAGCCAGATATAGCTGAGGATCATGCTTTGCTTCCCAAGGTTAGAGATAGCAAGGAGCATCTTTTCGGAGTGGGTTTTATAATAGAGAACTATGTCTACCACTTTGGAGATCTGCCTCGCTTCGTTAGGGGAGCCATCCACATTGAACACCAGTATGGGGCGAGAGATGTTCTAGGTGCTAATACCCTTTGTATGGACAAAGTCTTTATCTATAAAGTTGCCTGTAGCTCCGGAGTCCAAAAGCACCTTGATAGAATGCACTGTGCTAGTGTTAGTGGCACTAATCTCTATAGGAAGGATGATAGATGTTCCGTGGGCATCAAGGGTGTTGGCGGAGAGTTGTTTGGGTAGTCTCTTTGTCACAAACTTCATTTGGCCATATCTCCATCAATTCTTCATTGATTCTCATGGTCTTAATGGCTACGGAAAGCCCTTGAAAAGACCTTTCGATAGATACTAGTCACATCTCGAGGCAATCAGTAATGGCCGAGATATTAGGCAGATCAACTGGTAACCACCATGGTACTGTTTATTAAATCACCAATATCTCAGAAACCGCCATGATCTAAGCTTCGCTTTTAGGCATCAGAGAAGCCCTCCTCATACCACTCAGAATGAGCCTGAAACGGCACCGAGGTGATTAATATTAGTGGAGATATAAAGGCCTCAATGTTTGCACATGGACTTCATTAATTACCCATAGATAGTTATCTGTCCTTTTCTTAGAACAAAGGACAGCCTCCATATGGTTAAGTTATCACTATTTTAAGTACAAAGGCACTA
>Ga0153996_1000580_pt1 | contig 16417 bp, 17 predicted proteins | sample TSNC080MetaG_FD_104728 | JGI IMG/M metagenome (GOLD analysis project Ga0153996, IMG submission 104728) | Attine ant fungus gardens microbial communities from North Carolina, USA - TSNC080 MetaG | ecosystem: Host-associated > Fungi > Mycelium > Unclassified | place: USA: North Carolina, Lumber...
AGGTGCTGAAATTCCAGCGCGGTGAATAAGAATGCCGCGGATTATCGTGAAGTGCCGCTATATCAAGAGCGCGGCGGCGCACCGCTCCAACCTTGTCAGCTACATAGGCACGCGCGAGGGCGTGGACAAAAATATTGACGCGGATCATCCTGTGACGAAGAAGCAGGAGGAAATGATCGCGCGGCTTCTGCGCTCCGCGCCGGACGCTAAAGATACATTTGAGTACGAGGACTACATAGCGAATCCCACAGCAAAAAATGCGTCCGAGTTTATTGAGCAGGCTCTGGAGCAGAACGCGGACCGCTTTGCTGACCGCAAAATATTTCTCGAATACATCGCGAACCGTCCCCGCGTGCAGAAGCTGGGTTCGCATGGATTATTCAGCGATACTGATGAGCCGATCAATCTCTCCCGAGTGCAGAATGAGGTCGCGGAGCATCCGGGGAATGTGTGGACAAATATTGTCAGTCTGCGGCGAGAGGACGCCGCGCGGCTCGGCTACGACAATGCCGTCGCGTGGCGGTCACTCATGCGCGAGAAGCGCAATGACATTGCCGCTAATATGAAGATCAAGCCGGAGAACCTAAAATGGTATGGTGCTTTTCATGATGAGAGCGCTCATCCGCACATCCACTTCATCGCGTACTCCACCGATCCGAAAGAAGCGTACCTTGCAAAAGAGGGCATCGACGGCATCCGCTCCTGTTTGGCGCGGGAAATCTTTCAGCAGGATCTGCTGCAAATTTATGAGCAGCAGACCATCCGGCGCGATACGCTCAACCGCGAAAGCCTCTCGGTTATGCGGGAAATGTGCGTTCAGATGCAAGATGGAGTCTGCGACAATCCACAAATAGAATCGCTCATGCAAACGCTGGCGGACAGGCTCTCCAAAACAGGCGGCAAAAAAGTGTATGGATATCTCAAGCCCGACGTCAAGGCCATCGTGGACAACATCGTGGACGAGCTCGCCAAAGACCCTCGCGTTGCCGCGTGTTACTCCGCATGGTACGAGATGCGGAATCAAGTGTTGCAGACATACGCCGACAAACTGCCCGATCCGCTTCCGCTTTCGCAACAGAAAGAATTTAAGCCAGTCAAAAACATGATTATTGACGAAGCTGTGCGACTTGGTAGTTTTGACATTCAGATTGTGCAAGGCGATGAGCCGGATTATATTCCGATGCCGGATTCCGAGCCGGGGATGCCCGATTCTGAGCCGGAGTTTTTTGACGAGCCAGATGACGATCCAGAATACCGAGTGGAGTGGAGCGACGAGTACAAGCTGGCGCGGGATTTCCTGTTCGGAACGAAAACAATCGCTCCAGATTTCGATGAGGCTCACGCCCTGCTCCTCATGGAAGCGGAGAACGGCAATGCCCTAGCCATGCACGATCTCGGCAGGATGCACGCAGACGGTCTCGGCAGAGATGCTGATGCTGAAGCCGCGCACCAATGGTACACAAAAGCTCTCGATGGTTTTATAGCTGTGGAAACAGCGACGCACAAACCGTATATCCAGTACCGCATCGGCAAAATGTATGCGGCGGGGTTTGGCACAGATCAGGACTACGGGCAGGCGGCGGAGTGGTTCACATCGGCGGCGGAAAAAAAACATAAATACGCGCAATACTCCCTGGGCGGTCTTTATTATCGCGGACAGGGCATCGTGCAGGATTATGAGAAAGCCTTTGATTTATATGAGAAATCAGCGGCACAGGGAAATGCCTACGCCAGTTATGAGATTGCGAAAATGCTGCGCGACGGAATTGGTTGCGCGCGCGATTTGGAGCAAGCCGGTCAGTATTTCAAGACCGCATTCGAGGGATTCCAGAGCATGGAAGCAGATCGCAGCGATGACCGGCTTCAGTATCGCCTCGGGCAGATGCTCCGCGACGGCGTCGGAACGGAGCCGGACGCGGAACAGGCTCGGTTATATTTCGAGGCTTCCGCGAAGCTCGGCAATCCCCACGCGCAGTATGCGTTGGCGAAGATTATCATCGAAGCCGGCGATACCGAAAAAATCGCTGAAGCGGTGTCGTGGCTGAAGAAATCAGCGGACGGTGGAAATCAGTTCGCGCAATACTCTCTCGGCAAGATATATCGTGACGGCGATCATGTGGAAAAGGATATCCCCGCCGCCGTTCATTGGCTCACAGCGTCAGCGGAGCAGGACAACCAATACGCGCAGTATGCGCTCGGCAAGGTGTTTTTGTCCGGGGATGATGTGCCGAAAGATACTCCCGCCGCCATGCGGTGGCTCACAGCGTCAGCGGAGCAGGATAATCAATTCGCACAGTATGCTCTAGGCAAACTGTTTCTGGCGGGAGAGGATGTGCCAAAAGATGTGCAGACCGCCGTCCGATGGTTTACAGAGTCCGCAAACCAGGGGAATCAGTTCGCACAGTACACGCTCGGCAAAATATATCTGGATGGCACGGACATTGAAAAAGATGTGCAGGCCGCAATTTACCGGCTGACTGAGTCTGCCGAGCAAGGCAACCAATTTGCGCAGTATCAGCTTGGCAAGTTATATTTGTTAGACCGAGACATTCCGCGCGACCGTGAGCAGGCAACCCAATGGTTCACGCTTTCGGCGGCACAGGGAAATGAATTCGCGCAGTTTTTTCTCGACCACATGGATGAGTTTCACGATCCTTCGCTGTTGTTTTCAGCATCGCGGTTACTCAGCAGCATTGCGAAGCTGTTTGAGGATCAACAGCAAAAACAAACAGCACAGGCCGACCACATCGACCGCAAGCGAATACGCGAGCTCCGCGAGAAGCGGCAGGCTCAGGGCCACGCGCGGGACGAGCAGATACAGAATTTCTCGTAAAGGGAGGGTTTACATACGCCATTGGTTTTTTATCGCTGTGCGAAATGCAGGCGTGAATATGATTCCAGCGGTGACGCTGAAAAATGTGAAGCCGAGCACCTCACGGTTGTGGAGGCTCATGTGAAAGGATACGGCATCCACCCATACCCATACGAACTGGAGGTGACATTCAATAATGGCGAGAAACGTGTCTATCTCGCGGAGAACCAACATTGAAATTCGACATGGAGGTGAGCACGATACCATACATTCATTTCACCGACGAGCAGAAGCAGCGCGCCAATTCCGTTGACCTAGTAGACTTCCTGCGCTCCCAGGGCGAGGAAGTCACGCGCTCCGGCCACGACTTCCGCTGGGCTCGGCACGACAGCGTGACCATCCGCGGTAACCGATGGTTCCAGCACAGCGCGAACCAGGGCGGACTCGCGATTGATTTCGTCCGCAAATTTTATAACATGGATTTCCCCGACGCGGTGACAATGCTCTTAAACGGCGAGCATGGCGCGGGTTTCGCACAGGCAGAGAGGAAAGCGCCGCCTCCACAAAAAGAATTCGTGTTGCCGGAGGCCCACTCCGATATGCGCCGCGTGTTTGCGTATCTCATCAAGGAACGGTGTGTTGACCGCGAGGTGATCCGGCACTTTGCCAAAGCCGGTACGCTCTACGAGGACGCAAAATTCCATAACGCGGTTTTTGTGGGTAAGGATGAAAACGGTACTGCCAAGCACGCGCATAAGCGATCCACATTCACACTCGGCGAAAGCTATCGCGGCAATGTCGAGGGTAGCGATGTAAAATGCAGTTTTCACCACATTGGCAAAAGCGGTCAGCTTTATGTGTTCGAGGCCCCGGTAGATATGATGTCGTTTCTAACGCTCTATCCCGACAACTGGCAGGATCACAGCTATGTTGCGCTCTGCGGTGTGTCCGGGCAGGCAATGATGCACATGCTGGAGCGGAATCCGCAGATACAGGAAATATCGCTCTGTCTCGACAACGACGCGGCGGGGATCGCCGCCACCGAACGGCTCACAGAAGCATTACAGGAGGCAGGATATAAGAATGTATCCTGCCTCCTGCCTGAGTACAAAGATTGGAATGAAACGCTGAAAAATTTGTGCTTGGATGAACCGGAGATAGTTATGAGTATGTGAAGCGAAGCGGGAATCTATATATTCATGATTCCCGCTTTGTCACCTTGCAAAATCTCAATACTCATAAGCATTGGAAAATGTTTTAGTGGCGCGGTCTAATGCTTTTCAGTACATGGCATTATTTATTGGATAAAATCCGTAACTTTATTTAACTTGGAGTTTTCGCCGTTAAAAATACGCGCTTTTCCATTCTGTTCCACCACAAACCACCAGCCGTCAAAAGAAACGTACCATAATGGTATTTCTTCTGAATCTAGCGCGATAATTTTATATCCACCGCCTGTTGCAGAGTTTCCTAATTCTGTGAAAGTTTCCAGTTCAGCGTTTTTAAGAATCTGCATGATGGAGATAATTTCATCTGTTACTAAATCGCGTTCTGTGTCACCCATATCATTTATGAATAAATATGAGATGCTTTCATCCGATGCTTCTTGAATTGTATCATACCAGACATCTAAATCTTCTTTGCTGCCCGCAATGGCCGTGTCAACAGGAACAGAAGGCATTAGCCTTTTGTCTCCTATCGCGAGCACTTTCCCTTTGGTGCTCATAAAACCGTTATTCTCACTCGACTCAGTTTCACTTGCACTATCCTCTGTTATTTCTGATTCTGAAATAACACTTTCTGATATAGCTAGACTAGATGATACTACCGTAGAACCAGACCCACTATTTGCCGCAATTCGTTGCGAACATGCTGTAACACTTACCATTAGGCATAAACATAAAATCATTGCACAACATTTTATTCTCATTTTTAACACTCCACTAAATATAAAGAATGTACACGCCCCGGCATCCTGCCGTCTTGCGTGGAAAATATTACTACACAAAGCTTAACACAATACCCCATAGAAATCAACGCTCCGATACGACATCGGAGCGTTTTTACATATACAGACCACAAAACCATTTGAGTCGTAGATGGTGATAAGTGTGTAAATTTAAATGAAGGAGGCCAGCCCATGCAAATACTACCGTTAATCCTGCTCTGCGGCGGCATGATGATCCTGCTTGCCGCGGCTTCTTTTTTCTCCAAGAATTATTCCCTGGATCGCATCAAGAGCAAGCCGGTCGGCGACGGCCAGCACGAAACGGCGCGGTGGGCGACGAAAAAGGAGATCGCCCAAACTTATCTTCATATCCCATTCACGCCGATATTATGGCGGCAAAAACAAAATCTGCCTGCTGCGGAACAGCAGGGACTTGTTGTTGGATGCAATACAGCAGGAAAAAAAGTGACCGCGCTGGTGGACACCGGCGACATCCATTGCGTCATGATCGGAGCAGCGGGCGTCGGCAAGACTGCATATTTTCTTTTTCCAAACATCGAATATGCCTGTGCCAGCGGCATGAGTATTATCGTAACCGATACAAAAGGTGACGTTTTTAGAAGTTACGCGGGCATTGCTGCGAAGCATTATGGCTACGATGTTTCGGTGCTGGATTTACGCAACCCCACGCGCTCCGGCGGCTTCAATACGCTCTATTTAGTGACTCGCTATATGGACGAATATCTGAAGAACCCTGCCAATATTTCTGCGAGGGCAAAGGCGGAGCGCTACGCCAAAATCACTGCAAAAACAATAATCTTCGCTGATGGTGAGGACTCCAGCGGCTACGGCCAAAATAGCTTCTTTTACGATGCGGCGGAGGGACTCCTTACCGCAACGATTCTGCTGATAGCGGAGTTTTGTCCTCCAGAGCATCGTCATATCGTGTCGGTCTTTAAAATTTTACAGGAACTTCTGGAGCCGGTCGAAAAAGGCAAGCCGAACCGATTCCAGGCGTTGATGCAGATACTCCCGCCAGAACATAAGGCGAAATGGTTCGCGGGGGCTGCGCTCTCCAGCGCGGGACAGGCGATGCAGAGCGTTCTCTCCACGGCGATGGCGCGGCTCAATTCTTTTTTGGACTCGGAGTTGGAGTCTATCCTGTGCTTTGAAACGGATATTGATGCGGAAAAATTCTGCAAGCGCAAAAGCGCCATCTTCATCGTGATGCCGGAAGAATTTAATACCCGGTATTTTTTGATCAGCTTAATTGTACAGCAGTTATATCGTGAAATCCTCTCCGTGGCCGACGAGCATGGCGGCAAGCTGCCAAATCGTGTGATGATGTTCTTGGACGAATTTGGAACGATCCCCAAGATAGACTCCGCTGAGATGATGTTCAGCGCCAGCCGATCAAGGCGAGTGTCTATGGTTCCCATCATCCAGAGCCTCGCGCAGATGGAGAAAAACTACGGCAGAGAGGGCGCGTCCATAATTCTGGACAACTGCCAGGACACCATCTTCGGTGGCTTCGCGCCCAATTCAGACACGGCGGACACGCTATCCAAGAGCCTCGGCAATCAGACCGTGATGAGCGGGCATGTCACCACAGGCAAAAACGACCCGAGTCAATCGCTTCAGATGATAGGCCGCGCCCTCATGACGCCGGACGAACTCAAGGCGCTTCCGAAAGGCAGCTTCATTGTGACCAAAACCGGCGCGCATCCGATGCAGACGAAGCTGGAACTGTTCTTCAAGTGGGGCATCACCTTTGACGCGCCCTATGAGATCGCGGAGAAATCCGCGCGCGATGTTAAATACGCCAGCGCCGGTGCGTTAAAAGACGCAATCCTCAAAAAATATCCGCGTCCGACAAAACCGTCGAAGCAGCCGCCTGCATCGCCGAATAAATCAAAACAGGCGGAGGAAAAGCCGCCTGTGCGTGTGGTTTGATATTTATGGGGTATTTTGATTCTGTGTACGCCGCTGATCTTCCGCACAGGGCGGTAACGGTTTATATGTACCTCAAGAACCGGGCGGGAAAGGAAGGGCAATGCTTTCCCGCTATCAGCACCATAGCGACCGATCTGAAGCTATCCAAGCGGACGGTGGAACGTGCGCTGGCGGATCTGGAAAAAGCGGGTTTCGTCAAGCGCACAGCGCGGTGGAGGGCTCGTGGGGGGCAAAGCAGTAATTTATACGTTTTATCCGATCCCTCGTAAATTTTCTTACAAGGCGGTAGACTGCCCTGTTCGAGTCAGGGACCCCCTGTCATCATGACGGGGGAATGTGAAGTATCCCTTACGGAAAGCCTAATCACAGAAAGAAAAGTTTATATAAGTTCTTCACTCTTCACGAACCATATTTTGCAACCATATACAGCAAAGAAGTATTTTGGCATGATTTTTTAATTTTGCTGTAAATGGATACTCCCTGAGGATTGGCAAGTCGACTTCTTTCATTATTATTCGTGTCGCCAACGAAGGTGGCGGAATGGAGTTTATTATGCAAAATATGTTGATTTGGGAAATTTTTCATAACATCTTGACAAGCACTACATAAGTGTAGTAATATGAATATACTACAAGTCTGTAGTTTGTGGAGGTGCACACCATGAAAAAATTTCAAAAGCTTTCTGATTCGGAAATGGAAATTATGAGAGTGATATGGGAATTAGCTACCCCAATTACGTCAACGCAGTTACTGTCTATTTTCGAGAGCAAAGATTGGAAATCTCAAACAATATCAACATTTTTAACAAGAATGGTTGATAAAGGGCTTTTAAGTCAAACTAAGCACGGCAGAGCAAATTCATACGTCCCTATTTATACCGAGCAGGGCTACCGCAAAATGGAAGCCAAAAACCTGATTGATAACACATACAATGGTTCAGTGCAGGATTTTCTAGCAACGCTCTACAGTGGAAAGGAGATTAACTCAGAGGAAGTTGAAGCGTTAAAACGCTGGTTCGATGAGGTGACAAAAGATGGTTAACACATTGTTAAACATGAGTTTGTCAGGTAGTATCGTTGTTGTTTTATGGCTTGTGGTTTTTCTTATTTCAAAAACCAAGTTCACAGTCATGTGGCATTACAGTGTGATGAAAATCGGATTGTTTTTCATGTTGTTTCCAGTGGGAAAGTTTGTTTCTACCCTAAACAGCTTGGCAAAATTTACAATCCCGACAGCGATAGATACCTACGAGAAAGCCGCAGTATTTCCTGTTGACATCACGTTGTCCTTCACTACTTTACATTACTTGGTGGTCTTTTGGGCAATTGGTGCCGCTGCCCTTTTGGCGCATAAACTTTACGTTTATTACAAACTTAAGCAACACATTTTGAGCAAGAACGTAGATATTGATGATCCTGAAATCACTAATGTTCTCTTGTCCTGCAAGAAGCATATTGGTATTAAGATAAATGTTGTTGTTAATACAAACTCGCTTGTAAGCACTCCTCTAGTTATTGGAATATTAAGGCCAACAATCATAATACCTATTTCGGGTATGCAAGCTGATCAGCTTCGGTTTGTTTTCTTGCATGAGTTGTCGCACATCAAGAATAAGGATTTGTGGTTTAGATTGTTTTCACTTATATCGCTGATACTTCATTGGTATAATCCGTTTGTTCACTTGTTAAATAAGCAAATAAAGGATTATAGCGAGATGTGTTGTGATGTATCGGTGGTTCAGTTAATATCCCCAAACGAAAGGCGACAATATGGGATGCTTATCTTAGAACAAATTTCAGATACGGCAACCATGCCGTGCGACCTTTGCGCTCCACTTGGGACAACGCAAAACATTAAAAGGAGATTATCTCTTATGTTTAACTTCAAAGGCATGAAGCTGTCAAATAAAATTTTATCAGGAGTTTTGGCAGTGACAATCATTGCTTGTGGCTCAGTAACAACGGCTTATGCGAGTGGTATAAATATTATTTCCCGTGACGAGAAATGGATTACGCCGTTTGAATCTGTTATGACAGCAGAATACGATTTAGGCAACGGATTCACTGCCAAATCAACAACAACTTCAGTGACAAGGATTGTCAGTGTAAAACATTCAGATGAGGGGAGGTTTTCGATAGAACAATGGAATGAAATTCTTAGCGGAATAGCGGACGGTAGCATTGTTTGGGAGGACTAGGTTATCTTTGTTTTCACCGAGAAACTCAAAACATCAAAAGGAGATTATAGCTTATGTTTAAGATCAAAGGCACGAAATTGTTGGGTAAATTCCTATCGGGAATCATGGCAGCAACGATTATTGTTTGCAGCGTAACAACAACAGCTTTTGCAAGTGGCACTCCGGGTGCTGGAAATGAGCCAGATGATGAAGGGGCTATCATTTCCCATAACGAGGTGTGGGTCACGCCGCTCGAGTATGTTGAGACTACAATATATGACCTTGGCGACGGGTTCACTGCGACAGTAACAAATACTACAGAATACGGTGTGTCAAGAGCCTCTGGAACAAAGACAGATACACAAGAGATTGAGATAAAAGATGGTAAAACACTTGCCGCAACAGTAAAAGTAACTGGAACCTTCTCTTTTGACGGTAGTAAAGCAACAGTTACATCTGCCAGCCAGACAAGGTCTGTTAAGTCTGGGTATAAAGAAACAGGTTGGGGTACAGGTAAGTCTAACTCAACCACCTTAAGCAGTGCTTATGTAAGTGCTACGCTTACAGTTTCAGGTAATAATACAGAAATCACTAAAACTGCAAAGGTGACTTGTGGTAAAAATGGTTAAGACTGAATCCTAAGGAATCGTGACGAATTAAATTGTACATCGCTCTCTCCAAAGAGATGATTACTACTGAAATCTGCTTGAAAGCTTGCCCGATTTATCTGGTAACAATTCCCAAGATTACAATTCTGCCATCAGGTACAACACAAAACATCGAAAAGGAGATTATATCATATGTTAAACATCAAAGGCACGAAACTGTTAGGCAAATTCTTATCGGGAATCCTGGCTGCAATGATTATGGTTTGTGGCGTAACAACAACAGCTTTTGCAAGTGGCACTACAAGCACTGGAAGTGAGCCGACCATTGATGGGATTGTCATTTCCCATGACGAGGAATGGGTCACGCCGCTCGAACATGTTGAGACTACAATATATGACCTTGACGACGGGTTCACTGCTACCGTAACAACAACTAACGAATACAGTAAGACAAGAGCCGCTGGAACAAGAACGGCAACACAAGAAGTTGAAATAAAAGAAGGCTCTGTTCTTGCTGGTACAGCAAAAGTGACTGCCACTTTTTCTTATGATGGTAAACTCACATGCAAAGTTACATCTGCAACCCACTCAAAGTCTACTAAGTCTGGGTATACTGAAGAATCTTGGAAAACATCCAAGGCTGACTATCAAGACCACATGCTTGCTCACGCAACCTCCACGCTTAAAGTTAAAAACAATGCATCTGGAACAACTAAAAGTGCTTCCGCAATGGTTACTTGTACTCCTAATGGTTGAGAACTAATATTAAGATGACAAATAAGCCTCCTGGACATTAACCATAACACCTGCTTGCCATATGTTTTGGTGAGCAGGTGTTTTCGCTTATCCGCTTCCCTGCCGACACTCAAGAGCCCTCCGTCGTTCCCTCTCGGAAAGACCACGGTACTTTCGGCTTAGCCAAAGTGTCAAATGGGTTACAATACTTTAAAAAGGTATCCTACCTGAAAGCCAATAATCCCTGATTATAATTTTGATATTCAGAAATATATGTGAGGTAATCATGGAGGTATTTATGAATGTATTATTGATATTTCCATCTGCTGATATTGAGAGCAGGCAAGGAAGAAAAGAACCATTGGGGATATGCTATATTTCAGCATATCTTAAACAACATGGGCATAATTCCAAAGTTATAGATCAGATTGACGAAACCGAAGAAGATATTATCAACGAAATTAAAAGGTATCATCCAACGGTGGTTGGCATTTCTGCAATGACATATAATTATTTGCACGGGTTGAGCTTGGCGAAAAGAATTAGGAGTGAATTTGCAGGTATCACTACATTTTTTGGCGGTGCCCATGTATCGGGCATGCCTGATGTAGTTAAAGAAAATGCCATCGATATCGCAATTATTGGCGAGGGAGAGCTTACTACACTTGATTTAGTCAATGCAATAGAGAACGATCCGGCCAATTTTGATTTAGAAAAAATAAGAGGCATCAGTTATCTAAAAAATGGAGAGGTTCGCATTACAGCTCCAAGGGAACGTATCATCAGTGTAGATGAGTTGCCGTTCCCTGATAGAAGCAATCTTCCTATGGACAAGTATATAGGCAAAGAACTAAAATACTTGGGTAACAGAAAGATGGCCTCTATACATACCGCAAGAGGCTGTTCAGGAAATTGCACTTTTTGTACCACGCCTATGCTATATAAAGGCGGTTGGATTGCCCGAAATGCAAAAAATGTCGTGGATGAAATTGAGCAATTAATTGAGAGATATCATGTGAAAACAATCTTTTTTGCAGATGAAGATTTCTTACAGGACAGAGCTAGAGTTTATGCTATATGTGATGAACTCATTAAGAGAAAAGTGCTTATATTTTGGTTTTGTTTCAGTAAGGTAACTGATATAGAGCAAGACATTATGAATCGGATGAGACAAGCCGGTTGCATAAATATTATGCTCGGTATCGAGGCTATGCACGATGAGTCTCTTAGAAAGATAGCTAAGAAAGTAACTGTAAATAAGACTAGAGAGGCAATTAAAATTGCTCATAAAACTGGCTTGATAATTGGTGGTACTTATATGCTCGGCTACCCGTGGGAAACTCATGAGAACTTGATTGCGGGTCTCAAGGAGCTTAGAAAACTTCACCTTGACCATATTTACTTAAACTATATTACTCCTTTTCCGGGCACTCCTTTTTATAAAGACTGCCAAAGAAAAGGGCTGATAGGCAATTATGAATTTGATAGTTACGACTGTTACAGCCCTATCGTCGGTGCAAATCTATGTAATCAGCGTGATTTTGACTACCGCTCATTTAGGAAGAAAACTGAAAGAAAAATGAACTGGAACATCATGTATGCCTATAAGGTCATTAGAAACATTGTATGGCTCTATTCTAAACAAATAGCAAAAGCTTTCAGGATAGATACAGGATAAATATCGCAAATTACAGGGTTGGTATTGCGATTTCACTGATATTTTGAAAGGATGATTTTTATGTCTAATAACACAAGTGCTTCCATGAATCTCCGCATGACCGTCTACGTCGCGTTGTTTACAGCTCTAATTATTATCGGCGGTTACATCAGTATGCCTATTCCTGTTGGGCCGGTGCCTATTGTATTAGCTGATTTCTTTGTTATGGTAACAGGTCTTTTTCTCGGTTATAAATGGGGTACTATGAGTGTCACGCTATATCTCGCACTAGGAGCGTTGGGGCTTCCTGTTTTTGCTGGTGGTAAAGCAGGACTAGCAATCTTATTTGGCCCCACTGGCGGCTTCCTTTTTGGCTACTTCCTTGTTGTTTTCTCAATTGGCTTAATTGCAGAAAAGTTAGAAATTCCTACAAAAAAAGGAATGCTTTTGAAAAACCTTGTAGCCCTTATCGTGGGTAACGTGTTGCTGTATCTTATAGGCGTGCAGTGGCTCAAAGTAGTTCTTCAAACGACATGGTCTGCGGCATTAGTATCCGGATTTGTTCCTTTTGTTGCCGGTATTGTAATAAAAATAATTGCGGCAGTAGCATTAGGGCAAGTTCTTTTGCCGCGTTTTAAGCAGACGATTATCCATGCGACAGCACGAAATGAGGAAGCATAATGCCCATTTTAGAAGTACAGCATCTAACTCATATATTCCCTGATGGGACAGTTGCCATTGAAGATATTAATTTAAAAATTGAACCAAGAGAATTTGTTGTGATTGCAGGTTCCAATGGTTCGGGTAAAACTGTATTTATCAGGCACCTGAATGGATTGCTTTCCCCTACCAAGGGGAAAGTTTTTATTGATGATGAACCTATCGTCAAAAACATTGTAAATGCACGGAAAAAAATCGGAATGATTTTTCAAGATTCAGATAGTCAAATTGTGGGGCAAACAGTCAAAGAAGATGTTGCTTTCGGTCCCGAAAACCTCAACCTTCCGCCTGAAGATGTAGACAGATTGGTGCAAAAATCACTCCAATCTGTGGGTCTTGAGGAATATGCAACGCAAGATCCTCATGTGTTATCTGGAGGCCAAAAGAGGAAACTTGCCGTAGCTGGAGTATTGGCAATGAAGCCTAAAATTATTGTTTTTGATGAACCATTCACGGGGCTTGATTATCCGGGCATTGTTCAGGTTTTGAAACAGATATTGCTATTGCATGAAAAAGGACACACAATTATTGTAGTAACTCATGAACTCGAAAAGGTCTTGGCTCATGCAAACCGGCTAATAATCATTCATAAAGGTAAACTGGTAGAAAACGGCCTTCCAAGCGATGTGATTGGTAACTCAGAAAGGTATGGAGTCAAAATGCCTCTTAGGGCAAATGAGGGGGTCGAAACGTTGACATGGCTCAAATGATGTTCTTTCATTATGTCCATAAAAATGCAATATTACATAATATGGATGGCAGAATCAAAGTGTTCTGTATGGTATTAATGAGCCTTGCGACTAGCCTAGCTGTAAATGTTTTAGATTTCACCATCTTAACTTGTGTGGTATTTATGGCTTTGCTTGTTTCAAAACTACCCATGATTTCCTTGGTCAAAGACATGAAATTTTTTATGTTTCTTATTATCTTTGTATTTATTATGAACTCGTTAAGCATTAAGGGCGAACCTATACCAAATTTCCCGATAAAGAGTGTTTCTATTGAAGGAGTTACCGCAGGATTGCTGTTTGCGTGGCGATTAATACTAATCATTATGATATGCTCTATAGTGACAGGTACTACATCCCTGTTGGTATTTAAGAAAGTGATTGAATGGTATTTGCGCCCGATTCCTTTTATCTCTGAAACCAGAGTATCTACAATGATAAATCTTACTTTTCTTCTTATACCTGTAATACTTGACCAATATACAGAAATGTCGAATGCACAAACAGCCCGTTGTGTTGAATCAAGGAAAAACCCTATTAAGCGTGTTATGTTTATCGCCGTACCTTTGTTGAGTAATACCTTGAGAAAAACTGATGAATTAATATATGCAATGGAATCGCGATGCTATTCAGAAGAGCGGACAAGGGCGTTATTTAAAGTAAATCCATTAGACTGGATTGTACTGACAACCAGTATTTTGGCTGTAACTCTTGTTATTATCCTGTAGACCAAATCGGAAAAGGTGGATAATTAGGACGAAAGCTAGAAACAGTTTTCCACTGCTGGTTCTCCTAAAAGAGCTGTTGCACCTCCATCCTTTCGGATGTTTGGAACAACAGCTCCTTTTTATTCCATGTTTTGAGGCGTCTTGTCCGCCACAAAACATATTGGGTCTAATACCCCGCTCCTTGGGGCGGTTCCTTATATCATTCCCCCCGTAATACCCCGCAGTCTCTGCTCTAAACTTGACCCACAACTCGAAAATCGGGTAATACTGTACAAACATTATTGTTATGAAAGTAATATTCACGCTCAAAAATTGTGAATTTACCGTGTCCATGTGTGTTTTACAGTTATCCCCAAATACGCGATTTTTGTGCATAGTGCATTCTGTGGGTCAAGTTTAGAGTCTCTGCTGCGGGGTCGTTTATTTGGTAGTAAACGCCGCCCATACTTATTGACCCAATTGCACAATGGGATTAGCACTACGTTTCTCTTTTGGGAGGCGTAGTGCTTTTTTATTCGAGAACAATCAGAGGAAGTGATAAACATCCCAAAAGGCACAAGATCATACCAACAGCCGGGAGGGATATCAACCTCCCGGCTTTGGTATTTTATAGGACTTGGTAGGCGGCCAATCGCACGCTGCCGTTCCCCGCCCTGTTCTTCATTTTCGTTAATCCCCCGGACTTTACGAAAATGGAGGCAAGTAATAATGGCTCAATACAAACGGATACCCTTTGAAATGGTGGAACATACCGAACTCGCGCGTAAAAACTACATAGAATACGAACGCGGAAAGGATGTCCCCGATGAGGCCGAGGTCGAGGCCGAATGGATCACGAAACGTAAAATGCTGCGCGATGCGCTGGACACGCTTACTCCCCGCCAGCGGGAAATACTCATCCTGATTGCGGTGAGAGGACTCACAGAAAGAGAAGCGGCAGGAATTTTCGGCCTAAATCAGTCAACAATATTTCGCCACTATCGTGCAGCGAAGAAAAAGATGGCGGATTTAATGGGCGAACAATACAAACCATCCGTGTAAAACAGGGTGTGTTTGTTGCATCTTGCTGAATTTATATTGTTTTTTATAAAAAGCTGATTTTCCCCCGGAAAAACTATGCATCAAAACCCAGGAAATCTCGCAGTAGTGGAACGTGCGATCAGCACCGACCATGTACCTTTCCAAACCGCTCGTCGCTGATTTTTCCGGCGACGTTATCCTCATAAATCCTTTCAAACAGGGTATCAAGCTCCTTGTCCCGCGCCAGCAAGCCGTCAAGCGTCTTTTGCTTGATCGCCCGCTCCGACTCCGCCGCTTGCATGGAATGACCGATAATCGCCTTTACAAAGTCATCCTCATATTCGCTTGCAAACCGGGTCAGGCGTTGGATTTCCTGCAATACAACCTGTTCCAGAAAGTCAACCCGGATATAATGCGTCGCGTTGCACTTTCGGCCTGTCATTGGACAATAAAGACAGCTATTTCCGGCGCGGCGATCCCCTATATATAAAATACGATAACCCGGACGGTCTGCGGCTTCGCACATTTGAACGTGTCCGGGTCATCGGTATTTACTTGTCAGGTCAATAGAGAGGGTAAAACCCTCTCCAATAACCGAGTGGTTTGCCACATCAGGTTATGAGCTGGCAAATGCGCCGGAATTGGAATTGCACCACAAGAAAGCTGACGATAAATTTGTTACTGAAATATGGATACCGATAGAAAAAAGTAAGAAAGCCTAAAATAATACTGGTGCTTATTATTGCCTTGCCTTTTGATCTCTTAGGGTTCAATTCCCCGCAGCTCTGCTGCGCTTCCTTATAAAAAACAGAACGCGTAGCTAAGATTAGGGGGATTGATACCCCGCAGTCTCTGCTGCGGGGTAGTTCATTGCGCCCTTTTTTCGGCAAGCGGCGGCCCCATAGGAGGTTGCCGCCATGCCGTTTTTTGCCGCCCGATCACGATTAGGTAGTTTGTCAAAAAAAGCCTTGTCCTCTTAACGGGATATTCCGGCCAGCAGTATGAAACTGTACATCATGTAACATGCAATATTGAACCTCTCGCCCGATTGGACTTTGTCCAGTCGGGTTTTTTTGCGTTCCTACATAATTTTTTTCAGGTTACTACTCAAAGTTTGCCAATAGAGGTCACGCCCACCGTAGTAGTGACGAAAGGGGAAAACAAATCACCCGCCTTTTCGCGGATGCGAAAGGAGGTGAGAATGTGAAATATTCCCATGAAGAACACAAGCGACACGCCTTTGACAGCTTTTGCAAAAAGGTACTCAGGAACGAGGCCCGCGACCATTACGACGAGATGAAGCGGCAGCGTGACCGGGAAGTATCCTTTTCC
>Ga0153996_1000581_pt1 | contig 16403 bp, 13 predicted proteins | sample TSNC080MetaG_FD_104728 | JGI IMG/M metagenome (GOLD analysis project Ga0153996, IMG submission 104728) | Attine ant fungus gardens microbial communities from North Carolina, USA - TSNC080 MetaG | ecosystem: Host-associated > Fungi > Mycelium > Unclassified | place: USA: North Carolina, Lumber...
TAATACCAATAAACACAAGCACCGGTGTGATTGAAACCTTGCCAATACGTACAGGCCGTGCCATCAGCCAGTGCAGGCCGCCAATCAGGATCAATGCGCCAAAACCATACAGCGGCAGATATGGGCCTGACAAAAAACCGCGGTTCACAAAACCATATCCGTAGAGGAACGCCAGCGTTACCTCGTATCCCCACCCAATTATGCTGAAGAACAAAAAAATAAATACCATTTTGCTAAACCGATCCTTTGTAACAATCTGCATACTCGCTGCCCTCCAGCTTTCCTTCTATCTTACCGTCTTCACACTCGCCGTTACCACCGCTCCAAGTTGGCCATCGGCAGTTCACTTTAAAGCAATTCTACTACAAATCGCGGAAATATGCCAGCGCCGGTTTATGCCTTCACATCTTCTATATAAATATAACATATGCTTTCCGGCAGTTTCCGGCAGTGATAAAGGGATTAAAAGTTAAAAATGTGAGTTGTTTCGTCAAAAAATCCACTTATGCTTTGAAGCGTAATTTGTTATAGTTGAGTCAGTTAATTCAAACATGGATTACGTTAAGGAGGAATTTGTAATGAAAAAAAGGTGGATAACAGGAATACTATGTATTGCTATCGCCGCAGGCATGCTCGGAGGCTGTGCATCTGGCAACAGCCAGGAAACCACCGGCTCGCAGGCAGACAGCAAAGCTGTGGAGGCTACAGAACCGGGAAAACAGGCCGAGACAGAAGGGGAGGAGAGCAGCCTCATATCGGAACCGGTTCAGATGACGCTTGCTTTTGCTGATGGAGATGAAAATGCAAAGATTGCAATTACTGAGATTGCAAACCGTTTTATGAAAAAATACCCGAATGTTTCACTGCTGATTGTTCCCAGCAATGGCACTGCTTATAACGAGTTTTTAAAAACAAAAAGCGGCGTTGGCGAGTTTCCGGAGATTGTCGAAATGAGGGATCCTGCCGGTTATGTAAGGGCAGGCATGCTGGCCCCGCTTCCGGCGGAGATTACGTCACTGCTGCAGACCACGGCAGAATTTGACGGCACTGTCTATACGGCTGCTTTAGCGGCAGGGGATACAAGAGGTATTATTTATAATAAGAACTATTTTGAAGAGAATAAGCTGGAGATACCAAAAAACTGGGATGAATTTATTGCTTTATGTGAAAAGATTGAAGATCTGGGCGATATGGCTCCTTTGGCAGTGGGAGCTGCAGATATATGGCACATGGGATATTGGTTCTATAAAATCTATGATGATAACGTATTGAGCCAGGATCCGGATTTTATCGAACATTGCTATGATGGCAGTGCCGATTGGACGTCACCGGAAGTACTTAAGACTTTTGAACAGCTAAAACAAACATTTACTTATGCACAGAATGGATGGAGTTCTACTCCAGATGCCCAGATGCCGACTTTTTTAGTCAACGATATGGCTGCCATGCTCTATTCCGCCCCTTACATGTTTGCATCAATTGAAAGTGCGGATCCGGATTTTGAAATGGGATGGTTTCCAGTTGCGGATGAAGAGGGAACTATGCGCTTGGTAGGAGGCTCCGTTCCTGGCGGATGGTCGATTTCCGCAGAGGCGGCCGAAAATCCCAATAAAAAAACCGTTGGCGAAGAGTTCATTAAATTCTTCTTTGCACCGGAAAACTATGCCATCTATTGTGAAGCATTAAATGCGATTCCTTCTACTAAGATAACGCCGGAATTTAATAGAACGCAGGTTATGGATGATGTAATCGAAGCAACCAAGAATGCCGATAACCTTAGCGTCCTTTGGAACAACCGTGTCGGCAAAGACGAGCTTCCGCCTGATTTCAGGAATTTTACATATAAGACTTTAATTGAAATGTGTCAAGGTACAAAAACGGTAGAAACAGCAAGTACGGAAATAGCTGCTACCTGGAAAACAGCGATGCAAAGCTTCAACCCGATAACGGGTGTGGGAATCGAATAAATACCAAAGAGGTGCTGCTCTTGTTGGAAGCAGTACCTCTTTTTAGAAAGGCAGGCATTCAAATGAAGTCCAAAAAAATCAAGATAGATAAGGTGGTATTGGCTTTTATCGGTCCGGCATTTTTATTTTACACGATATTCATCGTACTGCCCACCATATCTAGCGTTTATTATAGCTTTACCTCCTGGGATGGCATCAATCCAAATATTAAGTTCATTGGCCTGGCAAACTACAAGGAGATATTTACCAGTGTTCGATTCCGAAATGCTTTGAAAAATACGGTTATTTTAACGGTATTTATATCAATATTTGAAAATGCCATCGCCTTGGCCCTGGCCCTTCTTGTGGATAGTGTAAAGTGGGGAAAGCGGTTTTTCCGCAGTGCATTTTATATCCCCGTGCTGCTTAGCGGAATTGTGTCAGGATTTATTTGGAAGATTATCTACAATTATAACTTCGGTGTTATTAATACCTTATTAGAAAATATCGGAAGAGCAGGATGGAAGCAGGATTGGATTGGAAATCCGAAGCTGACCCTGATCATGGTCGGAGTCGTATTGGTGTGGAAAGGGTCCGGTTACTACATGGTAATTTATCTGGCATCATTACAGAGTGTATCCACCGATGTTATGGAAGCATCTATCGTGGATGGAGCCGGTCCGTTCCAACGTTTTAAGTCAATTACCATTCCACTTATTTCTGGCGCTTTTACGATTAATTTTACACTGTCTTTAATCAATGGGTTAAAAGTTTTTGATCAGATATCCGTCATGACAGATGGCGGTCCTGGTTTTTCAACCGAAACGATTGTATATCTGCTCTATAAATCAGGCTTTAACGAGGGGCGTCAGGGTTATGGAACGGCGATTGGAATTGTGCTCCTTTTCATTATCATTTTCTTAAATACCGTGCAGCAGAAATTTCTAAAAAGAAGGGAGACGCAGCTCTGATGAAAAGAAAAATCAAACCCTCCTGGATCCTGCTATTTGTCCTTACGCTGGCATTGGCATTCCTTTTTTTAATGCCGGTATTCTTCGCTTTTATGTCGGCCTTCAAAACAAATGGAGAGATCCTTAAAAATCCGGTGGCATTGCCGAAGACCTGGGGCTTGCAAAATTTCCGAGATCTGTTTGAAAAATCGGATTTTTTAACAGCTACGATACATACGGTAATTCTTACGGTGGTGTCGGAAATTTTGATTATCATCGTCGTACCCTTGTCTGCTTATGCATTGGTTCGAAGGGAAAGCAGATTTACCGGCCTCATCTATCATTATTTTCTGGCAGGCATGATGATTCCTTTTCAATTATATATGTTTCCGCTGTTTAAAGAGCTGAAGCTGTTTCATTTATTTGGAACATTGGGAGGGATTATCTTTGTCTATGCAGCCGGGGCAGTTCCCTTTGGAACGTTGCTGTATCACAGCTTTTTAAAAGGAATACCCCTGGAAATCGAAGAGGCCGCTCAAATAGACGGCTGTACGCCTTTCCAGACATTTTGGAAGGTCACATTTCCGCTATTGGGTCCTTGCACGGCCTCCATGCTTGTTTTGAATGGATTATCCATCTGGAATGACTTCTTATTGCCATATTTAAGCATGCCGATCAATAAGGCTAAAACGATCAGCGTTGAGGTGTATTCTTTTGTTGGCCAGTTTACCGCTCGTTGGGATATTGTTTTTGCCGGTACCGTTATTTCCATTGTTCCTGCACTCATAATTTTCGTTCTGCTGCAAAAGTATTTTGTGAAAGGCATTACCGCAGGAGCCGCAAAAGGATAAGCCGCTTAGAAGAGAGAAGGAAATTGCTATGTTTAAACTTAGAAAAACGAGCTTGCATAAGAAATTGATTTTGGTGATTATAGGGGTAGGAATCATCCCGATTATTATTCTGATGTTTGGATTCTGGAAATTCATATATGGAGAATACAGGGAATCCCTGATCAATACCTACCGTCAGGCGGTAGATTTTTCCTGTGAGAGTATTGGAAACATGCTGGATTCTTATAATGAAATATCAAAAGTCAGTTACCATTATAACTACTCAAGCATGGGAAGCTACCAGCAGTATTACCAAAACTATGAAAACCTGCATAAGATTATATCTGGAACCGGATATGATGGGGAAGAGGTTCTTACCCGTCAAAATGAAGATATGGTCATTTTTCTAAGAAATGTATTACAAATGGATAATATGATTAATAGCGTCCATTTTATAACGGATGCAAAATATAATCTGTCCACTTTTCATGTGGGCAGATTAATGGCTTCCAGATTTAGTTCGGAAGAAGAATTCCAGAAGACATTCGACATCCAAAATCTGGATATTGATAGCAAACACTTGATTTTGATTCCTGCTCATCCGGTAGATTATATGACTGGAACTCATGATCCCGTGTTTACGGTGGCAAGAAATTATTTTGATCTGACAAAAGATATCTCAAGGATCGAATACGTAGGAACCCTGTTAATCGATGTTGCTCTAAGCCGTTTAGACCGGATCTTTGACGAATCGGCTATATTTGAAAATGGCATAGTCTATATCTATGATGATTTTGGCAATTGCTTCTACAGTAATCGTGAAGATGAAATTGGCATAAATGTAAAAGAAATTGAATTCATTATGAATTCAAAAGAGCATGATTTTTTAATTATTGAATCCAGAATAGAGAAATATCAGCTGAATCTTATGTTCATAGAAAAAAGCGAGACGATCGTGGGAAAGTTGTGGGAAATCACCTATCTGATAGGGATTCTCATCTTATTGATCATCGTGGCCGTAATCGGTACCTCGATTACGTTGTCAAAAAGGTTGATTCATCCTCTCCGCAATATCATGAAGCAGATGGAGAGGATTGAGTCCGGAGATTTCAATATCATTCTTCCAACTGGAAATCAAGACGAAATCGACACGTTATCACGTCGTTTTAATCAGATGTCCGAGGAGTTAAGCAATTATATCAATCGGTTTTATGTTGCCGGCATTAAGCAGAAAGAAGCAGAACTGACTGCGTTAAGAGCCCAGATCCATCCCCATTTTCTATATAACACACTTGAAGTAATCCGCATGACGGCGATGGAAAATGAGGATGAGCAAGTATCTGGAATGATCGAAGCATTATCCGCCCAAATTCATTATGTGATTGGGGAAATGAGAGATGCCGTGCCCTTGGAAAAAGAAATAGAAATCACCCGGAAATATATCTATCTTCTCAATTGCAGAATCAATGAAACCATTGAATTGTATGTGGAATTAAATGGAAATGGAAAAGCAGTCGTTCCCAAGTTTATCCTGCAGCCGCTTGTAGAAAATGCATATATTCATGGATTTAAACCAAAAGGAGGAAATGGAAGCATTAAAATCGAGGTCTTGAAGCAGGCGGGAAATCTGACGATTGAAGTATGGGATAGTGGAATCGGCATCTCTTCCCTGCAGATGGAACACATTCAGATGCTTTTAAAGAGCGAGGAGATCGGCATCAGAAACGAATATGACTGGCAAAGTATCGGGCTGAAAAATGTGCATGACAGAATCCGCTATTTATATGGGGATGATTATGGAATCGAATTATTCAGCATCCCATCAAGCGGCACCATTATCCGGATAAAAATTCCAATAAAAGAGGAGATTTGAAATGATAAAGATTGTAATCGCCGATGATGAAGTGGTAATCCTCAAGGGGCTTAAGAAATTAATCGCCTGGGAGGAGCTTGGCTTACAGATCGTGGGTTCCTATAAAGACGGAAATGAGGCATTTCAAGGAATTGTCAGCCTTCAGCCAGACATAGCGCTATTAGATATCCATATGCCATGTAAAAACGGGATCCAGATTCTAAAGGAAATCGATAAAATGGGAATTCCTACCAAGGTCATTTTTATCAGCGGTTATCAGGATTTCCATTATGCGAAAGACGCTTTGACTTATGGTGCCCTGGGTTATTTATTAAAACCAATTGTCAAAGAAGAATTAATTCATACGATTGAGAAGTGCACCTCTTTCTTATTGGATGAAAATCGTAAAGATTCCATAACTGCCAAAGAGAATTATGAGGAACTTACATTTTTAGATGAACCCCCCTATATATTGTCGTTAATTCATGTGTTCTGCCAGGAACAGGAGGATATTACATCTGCAAAAATTATATTCTTTGCCGTCTTTCACTATTTGAAAGAATATATGGAGAAAAACCAGCTGGGAATTGTATTTGAAAAGAACAAGAAGATCGTATTAATATTTAAGGGAAAATCCATATCCGCAGTTAAAGAGTCATTATTTGAGGTATTGGACAATATGAAAAGCGCAACAGGGCACAGAGCGGGGGCAATTATTGGAAATTCCGAAATGCAGCTTGGGGAAATTGAATCCTGCTATCGTGAATGTCTGGGTAAGCTGGGATATTTTTACTTTCTCGATACGGAAAAACCCCTCCTTATTTCCCAGGATAAGATCGTATATTCCAAAGAAATCCAAGCGGATGAATATATGGAATGCAAAGAACAATTGGTCAACATCATATTGTCTTTGCATATGGAGCAATATGAGAAGCAGCTGACCTGGTTTGGAAAAATAATCGCGATCAAAGCAGATGGTAAAAAGGATGATGCATTCTTTTATGCCTGCGATGTAATACAAGCATTGGAAATGTCGCTGGACTCCTTGGGAACTCATGATTTCCATCCGGAAGTCAAGGAGATTTTATCAACATTCCGTGAAACAAAAAGCTTTTCTGAAATGATGGAAAGGCTGGATTCTTACTTACGGGCCGGCATCAGACAAGTACAGATTCTTGCTGCCAATCAAGAACAAACCTATATTCAGACGGCAAAGGAATATATCCAGAATCATTATCAGGAAAATATAACGCTTGAAATCATAGCGGAACAAGTGCATATGAATTCTTTTTATTTTAGCAAATACTTTAAAAAGCATGCAGGAATTAATTATAAAGATTATTTAGATGGAATCCGCCTAAAGCAGGCAAAAAAACTTTTGGTAACGACGGATATGAGCAGTAAGGATATTTCCGTTAAAGCAGGGTTTACGGATGTACGGACATTTACAAAGCTGTTAAAAAAAGAAGTTGGGGAAACGCCGGTACAATATCGTAACCGGATGAAAAAACAGTATACAGGAGTTTAAAATGACAGAAATAAAAGAGGCAGGGATGGGCGCAAGGGAAGAGACGGAGCAGTTTCTGATGACGATGCTGACCCCCCTGGAGAATAAATTTAATGACGGTTGTACGGGACTGATACTCGGGGAGAATACGGCACATTATGCGACCGTCATATGCCAGATGGAGGGAATGCTCAGAACTTTATTTGGCATAGTCCCTTATATGGCAGGTGGCGGGGTACTGCCATGGTGGGATAAGTATGTAAAGGGCATAGAGAATGCAACGGATCCGAATTCCAATGATTATTGGGGAGAAGCGGCTCCTTATGACCAAAGAATGGTAGAGATGACAGCAATCGCTTTAGGAATGCTTCTTACCAAAAAAGATTTATGGGATGCTTTGTCGGATTCCGGCAAGGAGCAGCTTGGCAATTGGCTGTTAACCATCAACAATGAAAAAGAAACTACGAATAATTGGGCCTTTTTTGTTTTATTTGTAAATGAAGCCCTGAATCAGGTCGGGTTTCCTTATCGTCAGGAAAAAATCGACGTGATGATTCTTACGATTGAAAACTGTTATCTGGATGACGGCTGGTACAGCGATGGCAGCAGGAATGGAATAAACAGTGAACAAAGAGATTATTATGTTGCTTTTGCCATGCACTACTATAGCCTTATCTATGCAGAGATTGTTAAGAATACGCAGCCGGAATTAAGCCGGAGATGGAAAGGACGTTCTGAAGCTTTTGCAAGGGATTTTATTTATTGGTTCAGCGACAAGGGGGATGCCATACCGTTTGGGCGAAGTCTGACGTATCGCATGGCTATGGGTGCATTCTGGGGCGCTTTAGCTTTTGCAGGCGTGGAGGCATTCCCTTGGGGAGTGATGAAAGGAATTTATATGCGACATCTTCGTTGGTGGATGAAACAGGATCTATTCAATTCGGAGGGCGTTCTAACGGTTGGATATACCTATCCTAATCTAAAAGCTTCCGAGTATTATAATTCTGCCGGTTCTCCTTATTGGGCGTTCAAGATCTTTCTGCCGTTAGCATTGCCGGCGGATCATCCTTTTTGGGTGGCTAAGGAGCTTGAAATGCCACCGCTTAATACTGTCTGCTGCCAGTCCTGGCCTCACATGATACTGTGCCGTGAACATGACCGGTCGCATGTGTTTGCATTGGCTTCCGGTCAATATGCCGCCTTTCAGCCAACATTCATGGCGGCTAAATATGAAAAATTTGCATATTCTACGGAATTTGCTTTCAGCGTACCGTCAGGGGAATATGGGCTGGAGCAGGGAGCGTTTGATTCTGCCCTGGCATTATGTGAGGATGATAACTTATTTCGCGTACGCCGTAAATGTAAGCATGCGGCTATTTATCACTCTTATCTTTATTCAGAATGGAATCCCTGGGCGGATGTAGCGATTCAAACATGGTTGATTCCCTGCATTCCCTGGCATGTGCGGATTCATCGAATTATCAGTGGCAGAAAGCTGCATTCTGCTGAAGGGGGATTCGCAATTAATAAGGAAGATCCTCTTACAGGGCGTTTTTATGAGCAGCAGGAGACTTATGATGAATCAGGAGTTTTTGTTGAATTGCCCATCGGGATTAGTGTGATTGTGGATCTTTTGCACAAGAGGAAGCCTGTCTGTTTAGATACGGCGCCAAATACAAATCTATTATATCCTCGTGCGAAGCTGCCAATGCTTCAAGGGGAGATTCCAATTGGAGAAACGCTTCTGGCATGTGCGGTGCTCGGCCAGCCTTATCAAGAAGGCCGGCCATATGCCGGGGATCAGGTTCCTAAGATGGTTGTGCGAGAGGATGGATGGTGTGTGAGTTATGATGGGAATAGCTGTTGTGGGAGGTGGTATGCTTCTGGCGGCACCTCTCGGTGCCTGACCCCATGAGCATTCTGTGAACACATACTTTTAAAATCAGTGGTTTACACCTGCTTCCCAAAATGCCGGTCATTATGACGCTGCAGCTTAAGCTCATAATAATCCGGAAGCATAAAATACTTTTGAAAAATCACCTGGCGATTAGTCTGGTAGACCTGCTCCTCCATCATAATCATCGGGGCACCTTCTTTTATATGCAGCATATTGGCCGTGCTCTTTCTGGCATAAGCAATTCTCACTTTACTGTCGGCAAAAAGCTTTTCCTGGCCAATAAATTGATTATAAAATTCATAAACGGCATCATTATCACTTAATACTACCTGATTTTCCACCAGAACCTCATAAGGAATAAATATCTGTGCCAATCCGGTCGGTGTTCCCTGGGAATAATAAATAATTTCAATCAAAGATATCAACGATGACGGTTCCAGCTTAAACTGCTCCCTGTGCTTATCGGTAGCTATCTGAAACTGCATATCTACCTTCACCTGATCAACTGAAACATTGGCATAGATAATCAGCGGATTGTTCAGCCGTTCGATGCCCGGGTTCAGCTGCAGGCTTTTTTCCAGGACAAAGCTTCCCTTGCCCTGATGATTGATGATCAATCCGTCTTCCTGCAGTAAAAGGAGCGCCTGACGTAACGTTCCCCGGCTGACTTCCAACTCTTCTGCCAGATCACTTTCCGAGGGCAGCTGTTCACCGGGCTTATAAACACCTTCTGTCAAACGGTTATAAATGGACTCATACACCCTTACAAATAACGGCAATTTCTTTTTATTTTCAGTTTTTACCGAAGCAGGTATCTTCGCATTCATAAGATATCTTTCCTTTCACTTACGTTATCTGTCCTTTATATTATACCATCTGCCCGATCTTGTTCAATCACTTTTTTCATACCTTCAACTCCAGTTATAATTGCCCGTTTCTCGGTATCAGCAGGATAAACCTTATCATCATTACCGTAGTTTTTATAATTAGTCGCCGAAACCATAACCGTCGCAACCCGCAGGCCAAGACTTCCGCCGGCAATGAACAAAGGTGCGCATTCCATGCTGGTAGAGGTTGCCCCGCCCTTTTCATATGCGTTCCAACGGTTCACCAGCTCCGGACCGATTGGTCTGGTCTCCGGCTCCACCTGGGTATAAAAAGAATCTTTTGTGATCGAAACACCGACATTATAGCGATATCCGAGTTCGATCGCCGCCTCCTCAAGTCTCCTTACCAGAAAATAATCCGGTACCGCCGGATATTCCATTGGCAGAAAATGGGAAGAGGTTCCTTCCATCCGCACAGCGCCGTTGGGAATGATAACATCGCCTCGTTCCACCTTGGCGGAGACAGATGCGCAGGTTCCGATCCGAATGAAGGTGTCTGCTCCCAGCTTTGATAATTCTTCCAGGCATATGATAGTCGAAGGTCCTCCCATACCGGTAGAAGTCACTAAAACACGCACGCCGTCGAGATACCCTTCATAAGTGGTGTGCTCTCGGTTCTGAGCGATTTTCCGGGCATCCTCCAGATATGCCGCAATCCGCGGAACACGCTCAGGACTTCCCGGCAAAAACACGTATTTGCTGATTTGATCCTCACTCAGAGCAATATGAAGCATTTTTCTTTTTTCAGACATAACTAAACCTCCAATATTTTTGATAAACTGCAATACAACATCAAGACACCAATTGACCCAATGCCTCCGGCCCTTTTGCTTTTTTACCGACAAACAGCAGAATAAACAGCGTCAGCGCATAAGGAAGCATCTGGACAAACTGCGTCGGTATATGAATGTCCGGCAGATAGAAACGGGCTGACTGGGCTACGGCAAAAATCATCCCGGCCCCCAGGCTTCCAAGGGGACTCCAGCCGCCGAAAATATTCGCTGCCAACCCCATAAAACCACGTCCGGCCACCATATCTACAACGAATAGATTATTTTGTGACAGGGACAGAAAGGAGCCACCGATGCCGGCAATCATTCCCGCTGCCGCCATCGCTACATAACGGTAGCGGTTGACATTGATCCCCGATGTCTGGGCCGCAAAAGGCTGTTCGCCGATGGCCCGGTAACGCAGCCCGGCTTTGGTCCGGTAAAACACGAACCAGACACCCAACACAATCAGAAATGTTAAGTAAAGATAAGGTGACTGGTCATGAAATAATACCCGCAGAACCGGTATGTCCTTAAGCCCCGGAACGGAAACATTCTTTACCGAAACCACCGGATCCGTCATCCCTTCCCGCTGCCAGAACACCTTCAGCAAAACAGCCGTCAGGCCGCTGGCAAACATATTAACGCCGACTCCGACAACACTCTGGTGCGCCCGCAGCTTCAGACAAAACATTGCATAAAGCAATCCTAATACCGCCCCTGCTGCCATCGAAAGCAGGAGTCCCATATAAGCATTGCCGGTCAGATAGCTGCCCAAAACTCCGCTGAAAGCACCAATCAGCATCAATCCTTCAACACCAAGCAGGATAATACCGCCCCGCTCCGCAATCGTGCCGCACATCGCCCCCAGTACCAGCGGAATCGAAAGCTTTAACGTCATCGCCACAAACTGGAACATCATATCCATTCCCTATCCCTCCTTTGTCCGCTTGAAAAACTTAATGATCTCCGGTGCCGATACAAGCAAAATTACCAGGCTCTGGACAACTACGATAATATTGGCAGAAACATTGGTCACCCGTCCCATGCGTAATGCGCCGGTATCCAGGACGCCAAATAAAAATGCCGTAAGCAGTACGCCGATGGGGTGATTTCTGCCCAGAATGGCAACCGCAATTCCGGTAAAGCCAAAAGAAGGCGAAAAGCCATCGATAAAACATCCGTATTTTCCCATAACCTCCGTACTTCCCGCCATTGCCGCAATTCCGCCGGAAAGCATCATGGTTAAGATCATCATCCGGTCAGCTTTGATACCGGCACTGATCGAAGCAAAGCGATTTCCGCCTACGGCCCGCAGCTGGAAACCCTTCGCACTTTTCCATAAAAACAAATATTGCACTGCCGCAAATAGAATTAACAGGAATAAGGCAGTGGTAAGCTGACTGTTCCCCCAGATCTTAGTAAGCATTGCACCGGCAGGAATCGGATTGGTCTGGGAAACGGAGCCAGGCGCTTTGAACGGACCGTTTACCAGCCAACTGGTGAACAGCGTGATTAAGTAATTAAGCATGATTGCCACAATGACTTCACTGGTATTATGTTTGGCTTTGAAATATCCCGGTATTGCTCCCGCCAGCATCCCGGCCAGAAATCCTGTGATCAGGCACATCGGCACCATCACAATAGCCGGCAGACCAGGAAATGTCAGGGCAAACAAGGTTGTTGCCATGGCCCCGGCGTACAGCTGGCCTTCCGCTCCAATATTGAGCATACCGCCCCGCTGGCCCAACGCAACAGCCAGACCGGTGAAGGCCAGGGGAATCATTTTACTGAGTGTATTGGCAAACGACTGGGAGGAACCTAAAGCACCTTTAAACAGTGCCTGATAAGCTTCCGCCGGATTTTCTCCGATCGCAAGGATAATCAGGGCTCCTATTGCCAGGGCAATCAATATGGAAAAAAGAGAGCTCCCAAGATCACCGGCAAAACTTTTTAATCTGGTTTTCACGCCTGCTCACCTCCTGCCTTTTTTCCCGCCATGAACAAACCAATTTCTTCTTTATTGTAAGCTCCATTGGGAAACTGCGCACTTATTTCTCCTTCATAAAAAACGGCAATCCGGTCAGATAAATTCATGATTTCACTTAATTCTGCCGAAATCAGGAGAATCGCCTTCCCTTCTGCCTTCAGACGTAACAGGGTTTTATGGACATATTCGATCGCACCGATATCCAGGCCGCGGATTGGCTGGGCGGCAATCACCAGGACCGGATTATGGCTGACTTCCCGGCCCAGAATCACCTTTTGCTGATTGCCGCCGGAAAGGGTTCCGATCGGGTGATCGATGCCCGCTGCTTTGACCGTAAATTCTTCTATCAGCCGATGAGCGTCGGCTTTTAGCTGCTTGCGTTTCACAAATCCCCGGTGGTGATAGCAGGCATCATGTTCAAACCCCAGTAAATAGTTTTCCGCCACTGAAAAGCTGCTGATCATCGCATTCTTGTGGCGGTCGGCAGGAATATAGCCGATTCCCAGCTTTTTTCGTTTTGCCACCGGCAGCCGGGTGATATCCTGGCCGCTCAGAAATAGCTTCCCGTTCTTTACCGCCATGGTTCCGACCAGCAATTCTTCCAGCTCCTGCTGGCCGTTGCCTTCAACCCCGGCGATTCCCAGTATCTCACCGGCCCGCAAGGCAAGATTGACCGGATGAACCGCTTTGCTGTTTACCATCAGCTCTTCGATCTTTAAGACTACTTCTCCGTCGGTCTGCTTCCGCTCACTGACAACATGCTCGACACTCCTGCCCACCATCAGCGAAGCAAGTTCTTCCGGTGTGGTATCCTTTGTATTAACCGTGGCTACTTTCTGTCCTTTTCGCAGTACCGTTACCTGATTCGATAATTCCATTGTTTCATTCAGCTTGTGGGTGATAAATATAATCGTCCGGCCCTCTTTTTGCAGCTGCTTTAAAATTTTAAAAAGCTCACTTACTTCCTGCGGTGTGAGAACCGCAGTCGGTTCATCCAGAATAATAATATCAGCACCGCGGTACAGGGTTTTTACAATTTCCACCCGTTGTTTCATTCCCACCGACAGATCTGCCACCCGGTCATCCAGGTTTAATTTAAAGCCAAATTCGGTTACCAGGGCCAGAACCTTTTGCCGGCTGGATTTCCGATCCAAAAGAAAGCTCCCGCACTCATTTCCTAAGATGATATTTTCCAGCACGGTCATCTGATTCACCAGCATAAAATGCTGGTGAACCATTCCAATCCCCAGTTGATAAGCATCATTGGGATTGCTGATCCGGGTTTTTCTCTCCCTGATGTACAACTCTCCTCCATCCGGCTGGTGAAGGCCAAACAGGATATTCATCAGTGTTGATTTGCCGCATCCGTTTTCGCCAAGCAGGCAGTGGATCTGCTTTTCTTCTACCTGGAGATTCACCTGGTCATTTGCCAGAACACCCGGGAACCGTTTCGTTATATTTCTCATATCAATTGCATACATACTATTCCTCCTGGTCCGTTCGTAAGATTTACGCAGATAGAAATATGCTTATCAATTTTTAAGGAAAGAATCCACCTCATCCAGGGTCGCCGGAATCACCAGCTCGCCGGAGGCAATTTTAGCTGATAACTCCTCCAGCCGTTCCGTCACACTGGCCGGAACCTCAATATTACTGCCGGCCATATCAAGGCCAACGCCCTGGTCCGCCACTCCCATCACTTTCACGCCGGCCTCAAAGTTTCCATTCAGTGTACTCTCGATCGCATAGTAAGCACTGGAGTCAACCCGCTTCATCATACTTGCAACAATATGATCCGGAGCAACATTATTCTGATTTAAGTTAACGCCTATCGCCATGAAGCCCTGCTCTTGTGCGGCCTGGAACATTCCCATACCAGATGCGCCGGCAGCGTGGAAAATCACATCTGCTCCTTTGTCATGAAAGGCCGTTGCGATATTTTTTGCTGTCGTCGGATCAGAGAATCCGCCCACATAATCAATCAAGACGGTATATTCCGGATCGATGTATAATGCTCCTGCCTTATAACCTGCGGAAAATTTATTCAGCAGGGCATTGTCAGCCCCGCACATAATACCGATAGTCTTACCGCCGCCAACCAGCTCGCTGGCCTGCTCCTGTTTCATCAGAACGGCCAGGGCTCCGGCCAGAAAGCTTCCCTCCTGCTCTTTACTGGTGAGGCAGACAACATTGTCCAGTTCCAGGACTGCATCAATTAATGCAAACTTCTGCTCCGGATATCTGGCGGCCACTTTGGTCAGGGCGTCCACCTGCTCTGATCCAACACAGATAATAATTCCATATTCTCCTGAAGAAGCCATCTCGTCCTGCACAATCTCTTCGTCAGAAACACTTTTCGGTTCTACATAGTCGTACTGGATACCCAACTCTTCGGCCGCCCGCTTGACTCCGTCAAAAGCCAGATCATTAAAGGACTGCCCGCCCAGCCCTGCTTCCGTAAAGATAATGCCGGCCTTAAAATCTTCTGTTGCGGCCGCAGACACTGCTGCTGCCTGAGTGCTTTGTGATTGGTTCTGATTGGTACTGTTTCCGCATGCAGTCAGCATACTCATTACGGCTAGTACAGAAATAACGGTCATAATACTTTTTCTCATTTTGAACCCTCCTATGTTTTTGTACAATAGATATAACTTGTCTAACATCTAATGCTAACTATATCACTCTTTGTACAAGTTGTAAATAGTCTTTGTTATTTTCGTTAATGTTATCTATTTTATCTGCGTATTATTGTGCACATTTCACATTCCAATGCAATAAAAAAAGGATTGAATCCCGCATCATACAGAATTCAATCCACTATTTAAACTGTTATTTCAATTTGATTTTCTTCAACAGCTATAATACAGCTTTCATAATATCCATCTCCTGTGGTACGTGGCCCGCTGATAACTTCATAACCATCCGCTTTTAACCTTGCTGTTAAAGCATCAACTTTTTCTTTACTCCCGACACTAAACGCCAGATGAATAAAGCCGGTTCTCGCCATCGTTTTCTCAGGATCTTCCATCATTTGCTTATTCATAATTTCTAAACGGGCTCCCTCTTCAAAGCTAAGAAAATAAGACTTAAATCCCGTTTTTTGATTATGATAGATTTCATTTGAAGCCGCATTTAAATAATTCATAAAGAATGCTTTTGTTCCCTCCAAATCATTTACATACATTGCAACATGTTCAATTTTCATAACAATAAACCCCTTCCTATAGATTTTATTGAGCTTCCAAGGATTGTAAAAGAATTTCCGGATAGCTCAAAATAGAAATTTGACTTTTTGACTTTTCAGTTAATGTTTTATGACACCCATTGCAAGGACATATGATACTATCAAGGTTCAGGGCCCTTGTCGTTTCGATAATCTGTCTTGCAGACCGTTTGCAGCATAGCGTATTTGGCAGGTCTATAACCGTTAAGCCGTCAATCTGGTCAAGGGCCTTACGATACCGCGCCCAATTAATTGCGCCTTGGGGGAAATTATACTGATACCACGAATGACATCCCTCAAAATAACCTACCGTAACAGGCTTAATCTTGTTTGGGCGTTTTTCCATTTCATCTAAAATAATATCAAGTACATAAACGAGTTGTTTTGAAGAATCATGGGCCATATGCCGAACAGCATATGCGCATCCAACGCAGCAATATACAAGTGTTGTAACATTTTTTTCATCTGCCAGCTCTATATTCCGCCGGCAAAGTTGTTCTCCTATTTCCATATATTTTTCAGGATTTTGCCCCACAATTGGCCATCCACAA
>Ga0153996_1000582_pt1 | contig 16317 bp, 18 predicted proteins | sample TSNC080MetaG_FD_104728 | JGI IMG/M metagenome (GOLD analysis project Ga0153996, IMG submission 104728) | Attine ant fungus gardens microbial communities from North Carolina, USA - TSNC080 MetaG | ecosystem: Host-associated > Fungi > Mycelium > Unclassified | place: USA: North Carolina, Lumber...
AGCGAATCTTTAATTTTCTGCAATGCTAAAAGGGATACGGCAACGATTCGTGTAAAAAAACAACCACAAGAAATATTCTCCATGTCGCGAAAATAGAAAATACTATCTTATGGCTATAGAGATAACCCGTAGGATAACCCCCGGAAGACTGGAGCCAGTCCAGGATGGCGGCGACGTTCCGGTAAACCTCAGTAAGTGCGGCTTCAGCGCACTCTAGAGCGTAAATATCCCGATGGTGCTGCCGGTTCATCGGAAGAAAGGTCATGGCCCAACGCAGAATTTTGATTAAACAGCCCTTGATTACCTCAAACGAACTCTATAATACCCGTATGAGAGGACTGTTTTTCGCTTTATTCTTAGTGCGGGAAATTTATTTAGCAAATTCATTGTTGATGTATTGTGGAAACCAGTCAATAGTCTGTCAAAAGGTTCATCTATATTTGCATGACTACTGCACTTTGACATGATTGCCGCCTAAATGCGGACATCTTGTATCGTCAATCCTTGTGATGGATAGCTTAGTAATAACAAAATACGATAAAATCTGTTTAATATTTTAAAAAAATCCTTACTTTTACAGGAAAAATGGAAGCGAATGTCGAAGTGATAATTTGTAGATCAAAATGGGCAGTGCTTTGCAAAATAAAAACTCAGTTTAGCTGAAATAATATGCACAGTTTGCACATTAAACCAAGCGATATAAAGACTATTTTGTCTAACCTGGCATTTCCACCTATGAAAACAAGTTCTAAAAAATCATTTTTTCTTGACAGATTTTTATTGTGTGGTACTATAAAAAAAGTGTCATGTATTTTAATATATGGGAGCAGAAAGGTAGCTGGTGTGCCTGCCGGTCTTCAAAACCGTGCTGCGGCATTGTATGTCGCGGGTGGGTTCGATTCCCACATGCTCTCGCCATTATAATAATTTCTGCCATAAATATTGATTTATGGCGTTTTTTTATTTATAGTAATAATAATGCTTTACTTATGGGGTGATTTGATGAAAAATGTCGTAATCGGAACGGCAGGGCATATAGACCATGGGAAGACTACGCTTATCCGGGCTTTAACAGGGCGCAACACAGACACACTACAGGAAGAAATTAAACGTGGTATCTCCATAAACTTAGGATTTACTTATTTCGACCTGCCCAGTGGAAAAAGAGCCGGCATTGTGGACGTACCCGGACATGAACGGTTTATAAAAAACATGATAGCCGGTGCTTATGGCATAGATATTGTGCTGCTCACAATCGCCGCCACCGAAAGCGTTAAACCCCAAACTATTGAACATGCCGACATTATCAGCTTTCTCGGGATAAAAGAAGGCTTGATTGTTATGACAAAATGCGATATGGCGGATGAAATAATGCGGGAGCTTGTAGCTGACGATATTAAAGAGCGGCTTAAAGGCACTTTTTTCGAAAATAAAGAAATTGTAATGATTGACTCTATTTCAGGCTTTGGCCTTGATCACCTTATCGAAAAAATAGATAAATTAACTGAAAAGATAGAGCCTAGAAATATAGCCTCTCCGACCAGGATGAATATAGACAGGGTTTTTACATCCAAAGGCTTTGGCACAATCGTTACCGGCACGCTGATCGAGGGAAAAATATTTGTTAATGATGAGCTCAATATATATCACTGCGAAACTAAAAATGTGACAAAAACAAAAATTAAAAACATTCAAATTCATGAAAAGAACGTTCCATCTGCCTATGCAGGGCAGCGAACCGCCTTAAACCTTGCCAATGTAAAAGCCTCGGAGCTTATGCGAGGAGACATTTTAGCTGCTGAAGACTCTGTGATTCATACAGCTATCGCCGACGCCCAGTTTTCCCTTACGAAAAACACAAAAGTCAGCTTGAAAATGTGGGACAGAGTAAGAATTTATACAGGCGCAAGAGAAATTTTAGCCCGGTTTGTCCCTCTTGGCGAGTTGGAGCAAGATGCTGTATTACCAGGAGAATCGGGATTTTGCCAACTGCGTTTTGAAAAAGAAATATACTTAAAAAAGGGTGATCCCTTTGTCATGCGGCGCTATTCCCCAATGGAAACAATCGGCGGCGGCAAAATATTAGACCCTGCCCCAAGAAAACGCAGAAGAGTCGGCGGGGACGAGATGAACGCCTTTTCCATCAAGTCGGAGGGTTCTACAAGCGACATTATAGAAGAATTTTTGAAGCGCGCTACCGATAAAATGACGGTAAAAACACTTTCGGCCCTGACTTCCATCGGTGAGGAAGAAACGAAAGAGGCCCTTATTATGCTGATGGATAAAAAAATTGCTACAAACTTAAACGGTTTTTATTTTCATATTAATACAATTGAAGACTTCCGCCTAAGTCTAGTAGAGAAAGTGGCAGATTTTCATAATAAATTTGGCTTGAAGCCTGGAATATCCAAGGAGGAATTGCGCTCTAAAACGGGATTGCCAATAAAACCGAAAGAATTTGATGCGCTATTGCAAGTATTCTCTGACGACGGCACATTGAAAATTGTTGACAACATCGTTTCGCTTACAAATTTTTCTCCCCAATATACCGCGAGTCAGCAAAAAATTTATAATGAGATAGAAAAATCATATTTAAACTCTGCTTTTATGCCACCGCCAAAATCCCAATTTTCTGGAAGCAAGGTATCTTTGGAGGTTTTTGACTCAATGGTGCCTAAAACATTGATTTGTCTGGATGACAATAATTTTTTGCATATAAACCACATGAATTCGGCAAAAGAAATGATTCGCAGGCATCTTTCGGAACACAAAACAATGTCTTTAGCGGAATTCAGAGACATGACAAACTCCAGCCGCAAATATTGCCTGCTCATTCTCGAATATTTTGATAGTCACCATTTTACCAGAAGAGACGGGGAAACCAGAAGACTATATTGATATGAAAATCTGTACTCACAGGCTAGAAAAGGATGGCCATATTAGCGGCGATTTTTTCATTATGCTGCGTCTCCAGAGAGACTCCTTGTTTCGTCACCGTTTCCTTGCCTGGTGAAAAATCGCTCGCTGCTCTGGCCTTTCCACTTATGAATACCGGCTCTTGAAAATATTCTTTTCAAAGTCTTTGAAAAGTCTTTGAAAAGGTCTTGACAATTTTTGTGCTGATTGTCATAATATAAATGTAAGAGGTAGTTATTGCTGGAATTTAGATAATCATTTAATTTAATATAGTGAATGACGAATGTGCGAGAGAGTTTTTTAACCACCGAAGAGACAAACAACAATTGCCGAATTGTTATGAATTTTTCAGGTAAAGAGGATCACATTCTGACAGGCTCTGGATCAATATTGAATTGAAACAGGGAATATGGCTAAAGCCACATTCCCTGTTTTTTTTAGTTTGGAGGAGTTATGGGCAATATTGTAGTAACAAACAACCCCTTGACATTCGAAAAATTTGAAAAAACAGCCAAAACAATATATGATGCAAACTTTTCGCATTTAGACATCCTAATAATTGTAAGAGATAAAATACACCAGGGGCACGAACTGCTTACCCACCCTCTTTCCGGAAGTATAAAGCCCAACGAAACGCCTTATAAATCTATTGTTATTTCGGAAACTGTAAAGGATATGCACTTCGAGTCGTTAATGATTATCGAAAGCAGCATCTCCTCGTATAATAAATTTTGGCAGAATAAAACAACCCCAATTTGGGCGGAGAAACTGAAACTAGACTTCCAGCTTATAGATTTTGACTTGATAGAAGACAGTGTGTTAAGATGTTAAATTTTCATCTTAAACATTGAGCCAATACTACCGCCTCTACAGGCGGCTTTAGTTCAGGTGGAGTAGACACTCCACCTGAACTCCCGATGTTTCAGATTTACTGAAACAAGTTCACTGCTGGATCTATGCCCGTGCGTCATCGTGAAACCGGAAGCCCCCACCTCTTAGGTGTGAGTATAGTTCATGCTATCCCAATGTCTAAAGAAAAGAAAGGAATGAAGCTGACTGTGAAAATCTATGATGTAATTATTATTGGCGCCGGCCCCGCCGGTCTTGCCGCAGGGCTTTATGCAAGCCGCAGCAAGCTGGATGTGGTACTGTTTGAAAAAAAAACACCCGGCGGTCAAATCGTTATAACAGACGATATTGCTAATTATCCAGGCGCACCGGCGGAGTCAACCGGTCCGTCCTTAATCGCCAGAATGGTTGCACAAGCAGAGGAATTTGGTGCGATAATCATCAAAGACGAAATTATTGATTTCGATTTTTCAGGTAAAGTAAAAGTTGTTAAAAGCGCGCATGACGAGTATCAAGCAAAAACCGTCATTATCGCAAATGGCGGAAAGCCTAAGCTTATCGGCTGCCCCAACGAGCAGGAGTTGACCGGCAAAGGTGTATCCTACTGCGCTACATGCGATGCAGACTTTTTTACAGACTTAGAGGTATTCGTTATTGGCGGCGGAGACGCTGCTGTTGAAGAAGCGATGTATCTTACCAAATTTGCCAGAAAAGTAACAATCGTCCATAGAAGAGACCAGCTTCGTGCCGCCAAATCCATTGTGGAAAAGGCAAAAACTTTTAAAAATCTGGAATACTTATGGGATACTGTCGTTGAAGAAATTAAAGGCGATGGTATGGTGGAATCCTGCGTGTTTAGAAATGTTAAAACCGGCGATCTTACAGAGCATTTTGCCGACGAAAATGACGGAACCTTTGGAATATTTCCATTTATTGGCTTTGACCCTGTAAGCAGCATATATAAAGGCAAGCTCAACATGAATGACGCCGGATACATTATAACCGATGAGAATATGCTCACAAACATACCCGGTGTTTTCGCAGCGGGAGATATAAGAGAAAAACAACTTAGGCAGGTAGTTACAGCCACTGCTGACGGAGCAATTGCGGCAGTAGCGGCTGAAAAATACATTATGGCCAACGAATAGGCATTAAAAATGAATCAAAAAAAAGGAGGAATAAAATGCTAGTTGTTAACAAAGAAAATTTTGCTCTGGAAGTTTTAGAAGCAGAGGGTCCTGTTTTAGTTGACTTTTTTGGCGACGGCTGTGTACCCTGTCAGGCACTCTTGCCGGATATAGAGGCGCTTGCCGAAAAATATGAAGGCAAGCTGAAATTTTGCAAATTAAACACAACCCAGGCAAGACGTCTTGCAATCGGCCAGAAAGTTCTCGGCCTGCCTACTATCGCCATTTATAAAAGCGGTGAGAAAATCGCCGAGGTTACAAAAGATGACGCCACAAAGGTGAATATCGAAGATATGATCACAAGGATTATCGGTTAATTCCCAAATAATCGCAAATCAAGAGGTGAAGTCTATGAAACTTGAACTTGGTAAAATAAATATTAAAGATGTCAAAGCAGGCGATGTGACAAAGGTAGAAAACGGCGTATTATACGTTGCTGAACAGGAAATTAAAAAACTTGTCTTAGAAGACGACCGTATAAAAGATGTTAAGGTCGAGCTTGCTCATCCCGGCGAAGAAACGAGAATAACCCCCGTTAAAGATGTTATTCAACCAAGAGTAAAGGTTTCCGGAGAAGGCGATATCTTCCCCGGAATGGTATCAAAAGTTAAAACTGTAGGCGGTGGCAGAACGCATGTACTGCAAGGCGCTGCCGTCGTTACCTGCGGGCAAATTGTAGGCTTTCAGGAAGGTATTGTGGATATGTCAGGTCCTGGAGCAGAATTTACTCCATTTTCAAAAACGCACAATATCTGCCTTGTGATTGAACCTGTTGATGGCTTAACGCCATACGATTACGAAGCGGCCGCCCGTTTTGCCGGTCTTAAAACTGCCGTCTATTTGGGCGAGGCAGGAAAAAGCGTGACCCCGGATGAGGTCGAAGTATTCGAAACCCTTCCTTTGCTGGAGCAAGCCGGTCAATATCCTGATCTGCCAAAAGTAGGTTATGTATACATGCTTCAAACCCAAGGTCTATTGCATGACACATACGTTTACGGCGCTGACGCAAAAAAAATTGTTCCGACGATTTTATACCCGACAGAGGTTATGGACGGCGCAATCACGAGCGGCAACTGCGTTTCTGCTTGTGATAAAAACACAACATATCACCATATGAACAACCCGGTTATCCACGACCTGTATGCCCGCCATGGTAAAGACATCAACTTTATGGGCATTGTTATTACAAACGAAACCGTTTATCTTGCCGATAAAGAACGTTCTTCCAACTGGACAGCCAAGCTTTGCAAATATTTAGGTCTTGATGCCGCTATCATTTCTCAGGAAGGTTTTGGAAACCCGGACACAGATCTTATTATGAACTGCAAAAAAATTGAAACAGAGGGTATTAAAACCGTTATCATCACCGACGAATATGCCGGAAGAGACGGAAAATCCCAATCCCTTGCCGACGCCGACCCGCTGGCGGATGCAACCGTTACAGGCGGAAATGCTAATGAAGTCATTATCCTTCCTCCGATGAAGAAAATAATCGGAATGCTTGATTATACAGACAAAATTGCAGGCGGTTTTAACGGGTCTCTTCGTCCCGACGGCTCAATAGAAGCCGAGATTCAGGTTATTACGGGAGCTACTAACGAACTTGGCTTTAACAAAATGTCGGCGACAGAATATTAGAGATCATAAAAATTCAAAATTATGAAAGGATGTGTGTTTATGGGACTATTTGACGGAAAGAAAATAATAATCATTGGCGATAGAGACGGCATACCCGGCCCAGCCATTGAAGAATGCCTAAAAACCTTAAATGCAGATATTATTTACTCCGCTACCGAATGCTTTGTTTGAACTGCAGCTGGAGCAATGGATCTGGAAAATCAAAACAGGGTTAAAAACGCAGCCGAAAAATACGGCGCGGAGAATGTAATTGTTTTAATCGGAGCAGCCGAGGCGGAAGCCGCTGGTCTTGCCGCTGAAACAGTTGCAAACGGCGACCCTACTTATGCAGGTTCATTGACAGGAGTCCAGTTAGGACTCAGATGCTACCACTGCGTAGAACCGGAGTTTAAAAATGAAGTCGATTCTGCTATTTATGAAGATCAAATTGGAATGATGGAAATGGTATTAGATGTCGATGCGATCATCGCTGAAATGGCCTCGATGAGAGAACAATTCTGCAAGTTTAAATAAGCAAGCACTATTCACTGTATCGAGAGGACTGATAATGAATGAGTAAACTTCGCGTAGTCCATTATATAAACCAGTTTTACGGTGGAATCGGCGGCGAGGAAAAGGCGGATTATAAACCGGAACTAAGAGAAGGCGTGGTCGGTCCCGGCGCTGCCCTTACCCAAAACTTTAAAGACGAAGCCGAAATTTCTGCTACAATCATTTGCGGCGACTCCTATTTTAACGAAAATACTGATGAAGCCTTAAAAATTATTTTAGACATGGTGAAAAAGTACAATCCGGACGTGTTTATTGCCGGCCCCGCCTTCAATGCCGGACGCTACGGAATGGCTTGCGGCTCTGTTTGTAAAGCAGTCACTGAACAGTTGGGAGTACCCGCTGTATCCGCTATGTATGAAGAAAACCCCGGTGTTGATTCCTTTAAAAAGGACCTTTATATTCTTCCGACAGGAAACGCCGCAACTGCTATGAGAACCGCCGCGCCAAAGCTCGCTGCTTTTGCTGTTAAGCTAGGCAAAAAAGAACAACTTGGCACTGCCGCACAAGAAGGCTATTTCCCCAGAGGCGTTCGTAAGAACATATTCCTTGAAGACAGAGGGAGCAAGCGCGCTGTAGATATGCTAGTCAAAAAAATTAACGGTCAGCCTTTTGAAACTGAATACGCCATGCCTCACTTCGACCATGTTGCGCCTAACCCGGCTGTAAAAGACATAAAGCAGGCTAAAATCGCTCTTGTAACATCAGGCGGTATCGTTCCCAAAGGCAACCCTGATAAAATCGAATCCTCCAGCGCATCTAAATATGGAGAATACAATATCGAGGGCGTTACCGACTTGACCGCCGCTGCCTATGAAACCGCTCACGGCGGCTATGACCCGGTTTACGCCAACCAGGATGCTGACAGAGTCTTGCCTGTAGACGTACTGAGAGAGCTTGAAAAGGAAGGGGAAATTGGCGCCCTTCATAGATATTTCTACACAACAACCGGAAACGGGACTTCCGTTGCCAGCAGTAAAGCGTTTGCAGAACAATTTTCTAAAAATCTTATTGCCGACGGAGTAGACGCCGTTATCCTGACCTCTACCTGAGGGACATGCACTCGTTGCGGCGCAACGATGGTTAAAGAAATTGAAAGAGCAGGTATTCCTGTTGTTCATATTTGTACAGTTGTCCCGATTTCGCTTACAGTTGGCGCTAACAGAATAGTCCCCGCTATCGCCATTCCCCATCCACTAGGGAATCCGGCGGTTGCACACGAGGATGAATTCAAGCTAAGAAAGAAAATTGTTGAAAAAGCTTTAGCAGCGTTGGCGACAGAAGTTGATGGTCAAACGGTTTTTGACAAATAGAAACGAGCTTATAAAAAATATGCGGGCGAAGGGCAAAAAAAACGCCCTGCCCGCTTTTTTTATATTCTGATTTTGTTAAGGAGGCGGATTATGAGTTATGCTGTATTAAAGGGAGCCGGCTACATTTTGGTTCATACTCCCGAAATGGTAATTCACAATGGAACAACCCAAACAACAGAAAGAATCACCAATCCCAAATCGGAATATTTGAAAAATTTGCGTCAAAGCCTTCGTACATTCGATCAAGTACTTAACTATGCTCCAAACCAGACATATATCGGCAGTATGACACCAGAGCAATTAAAGGAAATTCCTATGCCTTGGTACGACAAGCAAGCCCCTGTAAATAACCGTTTTGGCAAGTTGGGCGAGATTATGCCGGAAGCGGAGTTCGTCGCGCTACTCCAGATTGTTGACACCTTCGACCTTGTTAAGCTTGAAACCAATTTTGCCGAATTTGCGAAAACACAGTTGGCTAAGCATCCGCTCTTTATAGAAGATGCTGCCAAAATTAAAGACGGCGAAACTGCGGAGTACTTAACAGAATTGGTCGAAAAAGAGCATGCTGAAGGGATTTATTACGAGCAAAAGCTTGTCGGTTGCGTTAAGCGTGCCCATGATATCGATCCCAACTTAAACGCCCATGTGCTTTTTGAAAATCTGGTTGCTAAAGCCTCGGCAGTTTTGGCGCTTAGAAACCTGCTTTACAAAAACGGGTTAAATCCCAAAGATATAGATTATGTAATTGAGTGTTCAGAAGAAGCCTGCGGCGACATGAATCAACGCGGCGGCGGCAACTTTGCAAAATCTATTGCCGAAATGGTGGGCGCTGCAAACGCAACAGGTTCCGACACAAGAAGTTTCTGCGCCGCCCCTACTCACGCCCTTATTCAAGCGGCATCGCTGGTTAAAGCAGGTACTTATGACAACGTTGTCATTGTCGCCGGTGGCGCAACAGCAAAACTTGGCATGAATGGCAAAGATCATGTCAAAAAAGGCATTCCCATCCTTGAGGACGTTTTAGGCGGCTTCGCTGTCATGATAGGTAAGGATGACGGCATTTCCCCCATTTTAAATACCGATTTGGTAGGCAAACACACCGTTGCGACAGGCTCCGCCCCGCAAGCGGTTATTACCTCCCTGGTAACAAATCCATTGGATAAGGCCGGGCTAAAAATTACGGATATCGATAAATATTCTGTAGAAATGCAAAATCCGGACATCACAAAACCAGCCGGTGCGGGAGACGTTCCAGAGGCCAACTACAAAATGATCGCCGCCCTTTCCGTAATGAGAAAGGAAATTGAAAGAAGCGCCATGAACGACTTTGTGGCAAATCATGGCATGTCGGGCTTCGCCCCTACACAAGGGCACATTCCGTCAGGGGTTCCCTATCTTGGTTTTGCCAAAGATGAGCTTACAACAGGTAAGCTTAATAAAGTCATGATTATAGGGAAAGGCAGCCTATTCCTCGGAAGAATGACCAACCTTTTTGACGGCGTCAGCATTATCGTTGAAAGGAATAAAGGCAAGCAAGCAGATGAGGTAGCCGCATCTCCTGCTCTTTCCGGAAAACGCCGCAAAATCGGTCTTACGACATATGGCTCCGAGCATGGTGCAAGTAACCTTATTAACGGTGCTAAGCTCTCCTTCTCCCAAAATGGCGACTTTGATATTGTCTTAATTGGTAGCAAGGTGGATGAAAAGCTTCCGCCCGGAATAGAAGTTGTTGAAACCGCGGAAGATGAGATGTATAAAAAGATGGAAGAACTGTTGGACTGCGGTTATATTGACGGCTGTGTAGCCATGCATTACAACTTCCCTATCGGTGTTTCTACCATAGGCCGGGCCATTACCCCTGGGCTTGGCAAAGAAATGCTTATTGCCACAACAACAGGTACTTCCGCAACAGACAGAGTGGAAGCCATGATTAGAAACGCGGTTTACGGCATAGCGGTGGCAAAGGCCCTTGGCGTAGCAGAGCCGACCGTAGGCATATTAAACGTAGATGGCGCAAGAACTGTGGAAAACGCACTTGCCAAGCTTAAGGCAGGCGGCTACAAAGTAAACTTCTCTGCATCTACCAGAGCTGACGGCGGCGCGGTTATGAGAGGCAACGACCTGCTTTGCGGCGCGGCGGATGTGATGGTAACTGATACCCTAACAGGCAATATTATGATGAAAATGCTCTCCTCCTTTACAACAGGAGGCGGATACGAATCCTCCGGCTATGGATACGGCCCGGGCATCGGAGAAAATTATAACCGGCTTGTTCTTATTTTATCAAGAGCCTCCGGCGTTCCTGTGGTTGCGAATGCAATAAAATACGCAGCTCAGCTCGCCAAGGGCGATATCAAAAAAGTTGTCAAAGCACAAATCGACGGAGCAAAAAAAGCGGGCCTTAATGAAATCATAGCCTCGCTGCAAAAAACAACTGTAACAGAGACTGTTCAAGCACCCGCTAGAGCGATTGTTACCGAAGAAATAACAGGTATTGATATTATGAGCCTGGAAGATGCCGTTCAAGAGCTATGGAAGGCAGGTATTTATGCGGAAAGCGGAATGGGCTGCACTGGGCCGGTTGTACTTGTAAATCCCGATAAGCACGAAAAAGCGTTTGCAACTTTGAAAAAGACAGGATATGTTTTAGAGTAGGACCTTTTTGCATAACTTTAGTACTATTATTTCGCAAGGCTATTCTATAGCCGGTATTTTGTAATTGCTAACAAACACAATACAAAAGAGGAAATAAGACGAACATTACAGAATATCAATATATTGTTAAACTGCAAAGGGCAACAACCACAAAAGAACTAGAAATGATTGGAAATACTGTGGTAATTACCGTAGAACCAATAGACGATACATAACATTGCCCCTGCTGTTACTCAATCCATGTGATTCGAGGGTATAGACAAGTTTGGCATTTGTCAGCCTTTCAGTACGATGCAATTCAGCCTAGTGCCTACCTGTCAACGCTTAAGGCTTCCCATTACCGGCAAACTCCGCGACTCCCTGCCGGTGGGATGGCTATTCCTTTACCGGACGGGGTTGCCCGCTAATGAGTGCAACCTTGCTCGGTCGCTCCGAAAGTTGAGTTATTAAGACATATTGCTAAAGACTGAAAGGAGAGGACTCTATTGCATGAAAAGATAAACAGCAGGGTGCATGATTATTATTGGAATGAAGATTTTAGCTGTGTCGTGACGACACTAAAAGTTCTGTCCGAATTGTTTTATCCCCGGTTACATCCGCAGGTTATTGATGCTGCTGTGGGATTAAATGCCGGTAGGTTCAGATCCCAATGCGGTTTAGTTCAGGGAACGTTATTGTTTATTGGTAGCTATGGATGCCAGCAGAATATAAAGCAAGAGCAGATTATAACGTTATGCCGTCAATTTGGTATTGAGTTTCAAGAGCATTTTGGCAGCTTACTGTGTAATCAGTTAAGACCACAGGGCTTTAGGCCCGATAATCCGCCCCATCTTTGCGAGAAGCTAACTAAGCAGGCCATTGCTTTTTCGGCGAAATTTATTCTTGAAAAAATTAATCCGATGACTAAGCTTCAGATGGGAAATTAGCAGATCACTAGGCAATGATAGAACCGCTCAGACTTGGCAGCAGGAGCTGTTAGCAGAAGGCATGGGAGTTGAACACCTTTTCCCAATCAAAATCTTCCGATTTCTCTACACTCATAGGCCAATGCTTGCACCATTCCGGCACGCCAGGCGTTTCCACCCTGTCAAGGCTTGGTGTATATGGCTTTATATCCAGTACAGGCGTACCGTCGTTTGCATCAATATAAGCAATCTGAATAAGTCCATTTTCATGATCAATCTGGATAACCTGTACTGTTGTCAAGGCAATGGGATTAGGCCGCACAGGAGAATGTGTAGCGAATATCCCCATGACATCCGGACCATTTTTGTATGGCTGGGGCATTTCAAGTATACTCTGTGCTTCTTCGGTATCAAAATCGCTAAACCACCAAATAACATTCACATGACTAAACCCGTCTAACGCTTGCAATGCTGGAATGTATTTTTGCTCAAGCTTGATAAACGTTCCAACAGTGCTGATACTTATTTTGCCAATATCCTTTACTTGAAATGTGTCCATTGTTCCATTCCTCCAATTAAATTTTTACTACCTATAATAAATGTAGACCCTCACATCATGTGAGGGTCAATAGTTTAAGAGCGTTTTGCTAAACGTTTCTTTTATCTGTTTTCAACGGTATTTGGATTTCAGTTAAGTATTTGTTAGGGCTTTCCTCGTTCCACGGCCCCCGGTGAACGATTTGTCTGTCTTGGCCGTTCATTGTATAGTGGCTATGTTCTTGCAGCCAGCTTGCAAAGGCAAGATAGGCTCCCGCAATATTTTCAAAAGGCCCGTATACCATGGTAGTTGCCATAATCGGCACAGGCTCCGTATTACGATATACAAAGCCATCAATGTTTTTCCCCATTTTAGCTACAAGCGCACACAGTTCAATATCAACGTCTTTTTCTCGATAATCTGTATCGTGATAGATCGTAAAGGTATTGCTTGCAACAGCAATATTATGTTCATTGGCAAAGGCTGACATCTCTTCCCATAATTGAGCTTCGGCGTAATAATTGGGAACAATTCGCCTTAAAGAGACTACTTGGTAGCTGGGGATGGATTTAATCGAAACATTGCAGTGTATCGCTATCTTCTCTTGCTGAATATCTTTTTTTGCCATCTCGATTTTGAATAACTTGCCTTGTTCTGCTTTAATTATACATTCAATTTCCAGGCGTTTATTCTCAAGCTGATTTGTGATATTTTCATTGTTCCAGTCGTTAAGCGCAACTGCAATTTCAGAGATATTAAAGCCTAAGTCCCGTAAAAATATAATCTTATTCAAAGTGGAGATTTGCTCTGTGGAATAAAACCTGTAATTCGTAAACCGATCAACTTATGCAGGCTTAAGTAGTCCGGTTTCATCGTAGTATCTCAACATACGAATCGACATTTGCGTTAATTTTGAAAACTCACCTATCTTGAACATAATTTATCTCCTCGGTTTTTCTTCGGCTTCCTTAATTGTTAAATATTCTATGTCTACACTGCCTTGTCTAGTTATGCTTAGATTATATTTCGTGTTATCGAAAACTTCAAGTATGCTTGTTTCTTAGGGTCAATATTGTGTAATCGCTAATATTATTTAGGAAGGCATTGCTAATGGAGGCGAATACTTATGCGAATCGGATTGGTACGGCATTTTAGAGTAGACTGTCCCCATACGTTCTTGTTGACTGCTGAAGAATTTAGAGAATGGGTCAAGCTATATGACTGCTCGACAATAAAAATAGCAGATATGACCGTCGATGTGTCTCAATGGGAAAAATGTTACTGCAGTGACTTGCCACGGGCAATAGAGTCGGCTCGCCATATTTATCCTACTAAAATTACAGAATCAATGTTATTGAGAGAAGTACCTATTGCACCAATTGATCTCCCGAAAATAAAATTGCCCTGGGCATTGTGGCTGATAGCCGGCAGATTGGCCTGGTTTTTCTCGCACCACTCTCAACCAGAAACAATAAAGCATACAAAGGATCGCGTTAAGCGGTTAGTTGCGAATATTATGCAACAATCAGAGACAAGAGTACTTGTAGTAACCCATGGATTTCTAATGCTCCAGATTCAAAGGGAATTGATAGCTCTAGGTTTTCGTGGCGATAGCTTCAAAGCCGCGAAATATGGGACAATATATAACTTTGAAAAAGAAATGTAGCAGTAAAAGTAATTAGTAGTGCGTTACTTTATGGTGTGACTAGCGTTTAATATTATGTCAAGAAAAAATTCGAGGAGGAAAAATAAATGAAAAGATTTTTGGCAACAATTTTAGCTGCTGTCATGATGTTAAGTTCGTCAATTGTGTTTGCTCAGCAAACATCGAGTATCACTGCCACTTCTATAACTAATTCGCCTGTACATAAGGTGTTGTCGACAACAGGTGAAATTAAAGAAATTAGCTCAGGGCGAGTACAGGTCGCAGGTAAAGGCTCCTTTGATGAAGTCATCGTAAATATTCAACCTCATACCCATATCGTAAGTGGGATAGACGGGACGCCGGTTCCATTTAACGAATTAAAAAAGGGTGATGCAATAACCGTCTACTATGGTCCGCGGGCCACCAGAAGTTTACCGCCCCAAAGCAACGCTATTGCCTTAGTTGTGGGAAAGCCTGATAAGGGTAGTGCGGGAATGTACCTGCAGGTTGCTGAATTGTATAAAAATAATGACGGCAGTGTCAAGGTACTATGTACAAATGGTGACAGATTGGTGACGATCCCCCCCGAAGCTTTTGTAGCCACATACGCAATTAAACAAGGCTCGGAGCTAATCGTTTGGTATAATATGATAACGATGAGTTTGCCTGGTCAGGCAACGGCATTAAAAGCGGTGCTGCTGCCTGTTAAAGCTGATATACGAGTCAATACCCTTGCCGGCGTTATCGTTGTCAACGGGAAAGAGCTCGTGCTAAATGAAAATGATACTATTAAAAAAAGTGAAGATACAGTGATGCTGCCGCTGTGCACGATAGCCGAGAGCTTAGGTTATGAGGTAATATGGCATCAAGACAGCAGAACAGTTGAACTGAAAAATGGGTCAAATACAATGATGGTGACAATTGGCAGCAAAATTTATAGTAAGTTAAAAATGGCCGTTCAACTAGATAATGCACCTGAGATTGTTAATGGGAAAACACTCGTACCTGTAGAATTCTTTACAAACGTAATGGGGTTAACGGTAGATATCAATAATGACCATGTATAGGGTGAACCAGCAGACTGTAAGGCGCAATTAATTATTGCGGCAGCAGCTGCTGGTGAGAACAAACGTGCGGCAGGCATGAGAACTGAAGTAGCCATATAACAGAGAAATAGAGCTCCTGCTAAGCCTTTGTAGGCTTGGCAGGAGCTCTTAGGTTTTTCTTGTTCCGGGATGTTATAGTGGGAGAGGGGCTAATCAGAATAAAAAAAATCCCTGATTTTACGACATTGAATATAGCTTTGTAAGCATCTACTTTGCCAGCAGTATATTCGTCTTTATATCCGATTTTTGATTCGATACGTTGCATTTCCTCTAACCACTTAAGGAAGCCATCTACATCAAACAATGTTATCCCTCCAATGAGTATATATACTATAATTAGTATATATACTATATATAATGTATATTTTTATTGTAAATGCTAACTTATCATAAGGCAAGGGGTGTTGTATGATAAGTTATAATGCTTTCTGGGATACGCTGAGGAACCGAAAAATGTCTACTTATATGTTAATAGAAAAATATAATATCAGCCCAAACACGCTAACTAGAATGAGGAACAATGAATATCTAAGTTTACGGACAATTGATGATCTATGCAAGATACTAAACTGTAAAATCCAGGATATTGCCGAATACATTCCCGATACAAAAGAAGATCAATGATGTTAGGCAAAAGGTAAAAATTGCGTAACGGCTGTCAATCGCTCTGCACTCTATGGGGCAGGGCGAATTGCTTACGAAATTAGGCTTAAGAAGTAGAGATATTGAGTACTTTACAAGATAAGTATGATAAAGAGAGACTAAACTCAAATGGGATCTTACCCCATCTGAAGTTTACTATCTTATCCGAATGTCTAGCCGCTCTTTACTCCCGATTACAAAAGTGGGAGTTAAGGTGCGGTTTAGTCATCACGACTGCCGGCCGCAGGACTTTCTTACCCATGTCTCCCTCGTATAATAAGTTTTGCGAGGGATTTTCTATGCCCCGCACATAGCAATAAATCAACCGGCTTGCCAATACCCATGATAAAATTGACATAGTGTCGATCGGGTAA
>Ga0153996_1000584_pt1 | contig 16297 bp, 15 predicted proteins | sample TSNC080MetaG_FD_104728 | JGI IMG/M metagenome (GOLD analysis project Ga0153996, IMG submission 104728) | Attine ant fungus gardens microbial communities from North Carolina, USA - TSNC080 MetaG | ecosystem: Host-associated > Fungi > Mycelium > Unclassified | place: USA: North Carolina, Lumber...
TCTATGTTACCTAACAATCTCCAACTTTCCACCTAGGTTTTTTAGCTGTTTATTTGGGGTAAGGGGTTCTTTGCCCTTTTTCTTATTTTTTGTTTTATTCTCTCTTTTTATTTTCAGATTATCCCACCTTTACAGTATAAACATTTACCCTCTCTTTGTTGTTGAGCTCTTTTCTTGCTTCTTTAGGAATCACTTTTTCTTCAAAGGATTGGACATCTAATTTTAAAATCGTTTTGATACTTGCTATATTATCATTTTGACAAGTGATCACAACCTCTTGATACTCATGTTCTTTAATTAACTGCATTAATAAAAGACAAGCTTGATAAGCATAAGAATTTCCACGATATTCTTCTTCAATTTGATAACCAATATGCCCACTATAAAGCATTTCTTCTTTACTTCCTAATCGAAACACGATAGTACCTACGATCTGTTTTCTTTTATTTTCTTGAATATCATATATATAATAAGGCTTCCAATTTTTTTGGATTGGCATCACTTGTTCATTCAGTAATAATGTTATCTTATCGCTAATTAGTCTTTGCTTATCGATAAATACCTGCATTTTTTTCACCTCGAATATATTGTAACACAAATTACTAAAACTCTTGAATGAAAGAAGTAATAATTATAGAATGATGATAGAAAAGGGAGGTTCTATATGAAAAAAGTAGCACAATTTAAAAAAGTTTCTTACCACCAATTTTATCGTGATTGGAAGAATATTTTTAATGATATAAAGATTGAAGAAATTTACGAATCTATACAACTACCTAAAAGAGCTACCAAAGGTAGTGCTGGCTATGATTTTTTTATGCCTTGTGATATCTCATTATCTCCAAATACTACAATCACAATCCCCACGGGAATACGTGTTGAAATAAATCAAGGTTGGGTATTAAAGCTATATCCAAGAAGTGGCCTTGGTTTTAGATACCGATTACAACTAAACAACACAGTAGGTATTATCGATAGTGATTATTATCATTCTAGTAATGAAGGTCATATCTTTATTAAGATAACAAATGATAGCAATGAAGGTAAAACAATTGCATTGGTACAAGGTGATGGTTTTGCACAAGGAATATTTTTAGAATATGGAATCACATTTGATGATGAAGTCGATGCGATTCGTGATGGTGGTCTAGGTAGTACTAGTAAAAAATAAACAAAACATATATTTTATTGATGCTAGGAGGTAACAAATGAAACATAGAGGTATTGTCATGAGCAAAAAAGGGATGGTATCATCCGCTCACACACTAATTTCAGCTTCTGGATTAAAGATATTAAACAATGGTGGAAATGCAATCGATGCTACCATTGCGATGGCACTAACCAGTAGTGTTGTTTTACCTGATATGTGTGGTTTAGGTGGAGATGCGTTTATGCTTTATTATGATGCAAAAACAAAAACAGTGACAGCTATTAATGGTTCTGGTCCTGCACCTTTAAAAGCGAGTCTAGAATATTTCAAGGAAAATGGATACCAATCGATGCCAAAAGATGGAATACTATCAGTAAGTGTTCCTGGCGCTGTTGATGTTTACTTCACATCTTTAGAAAAATTTGGAACAAAATCTTTTGCTGAAGTAAGTCAAGATGCGATTACATTAGCTGAAAATGGTGTACCACTTTCCGAAAAAGTTATACGTCATATGCATAGTGATTATGCTAAAATGCTGCGTTTTGATAATCTTCGTAACCGTTATCTTAACCAAGACTTAGCCTATCTACCAGGAGATAGTATTTACAATCTTGAGTATGCTGAAAGCTTACGTTTTCTAGCAAAGAAAGGAAGAGATGCTTTCTATAATGGTGATCTTACTGATAAGATAATTGACTATTCACATAAAAAAGCTGGATTATTAGAAAAGGAAGATTTTGCAAACTATCACTGTCAGATAGTAAAATCAATTTATACCGATTATCGTGATTATCGTATCTATCAAACACCACCTGTCTCTCAAGGTATTATCCTTTTAGAAGAGATGGCAATCCTTAATCAATTTGATATTTCACAATATCTTCCAGATAGTGCAGAAGCAATTCATTTAATGGTCGAAGCAAAGAAAATTGCCTTTTTTGATCGAATCAACTATTTTGGTGATCCTACTTTTATAACAAATCCAATTAAAGAAATCTTATCAGAATCCTACATTAAGAAGATGGCTAGTAAAATCGATAGTAATTCTTGTCTTAACGAAAAAGATCTTCTAAACCACGATCAAAGTCATACCACAAGTATGGTTGCTATTGATCAAGAAGGGAATGCAGTTTCTTTTATTCATAGTATTTCAGCATCATGGGGTTCAGGAGAAATTGTTGATGGTACTGGTATTTTATTAAACAATAGAGCTAGTGCATTTAACTTAATCCCAAATCATCCAAATCTGATTGCACCTGGTAAACGAACAATGCATACCTTGAATACCTATCTAATTACTGATACGTTTGATTTTCTTCGTTATGTTGGTAATACTCTAGGTGGTGATAATCAACCACAATGGAATATGCAGGTTATCTGTAATCTCTTAGATTTTAAGCTAGATGTTCAAAGTGCTGTTGAACATGCCAAATGGACAGATATACAGACGATTGATGAACATAACATACAGCATCATATTCTGACAATTGAGTCACAAGCTGGAGAAGAAGTGATACGCAAACTAAGAGCGATTGGCCATATTGTAAAGGTTATTGAGCCTTTTGGCTGTTCTGGTGCTAGTCAAATCATTGAAGTTCGTCCTGATGGTTTACGTTTAGGTGGAAGTGATCCAAGAGCTGATGGTGCAGCAATGCCTCAAATTTAATATTTAATTTTATAGCATAGGAAAAGACTACTTTGGTAGTCTTTTCCTATGGCAAGTTATCAAGGACTTTTTAATCATTTCCCAAAATTATTTTAACACGCTCGCTATTCTCTTTTCAGGGAGCTCTTATTAAACGAGTACACATCTCTACATACAAGAGATACTATCATGTATTATACCGTTGACTGATAGGACATATATGTATTTGAGATTATAATCACTTTTTGAAGCCTATTAAATTAAATGACATCATGTCAATTTTATCTTGACAATTTCTTGTGATGTTATATAATAAATAATGACATACAGTCATTTATTAAAAATAAGGAGGACTTAATATGCCAAAGGTTACCGACGAATATCTAAAAGACAAAAAAAATTTCATTCTTGAATGTACCAACGAAATTTTGAAAGAAAAACCTTTATATCAAATAACTATGAGAGATATTATTAAAAAAGCTGGTTTTAGCCAAGGGGCAATTTATCGGTATTATGCAAATATAGATGAAATCTATATAGATTTAATTAATAAAAATACTACCTATAACCTTTTGGAACAGAAAATTGATACGTTGTTGAACTCGGAACAGTCAGCAAAACCAGTCATTTTAGATTGTATTATTGCGATAGGCGAATACATTGAAGAACTTCTAAAATCCGTTGGAGGCAAAACCTGCTTTGAGCTATTAGTAACTTACGCATATGATACCGAAAAGAGAAATGCCATATTCCCAAAGTTGAAGTTTAAGCAAAGTCTTGAATATGCTCAAAACAAAATAGTGGAATATTTAATGCAAAATATTAATCAAGGAATTTTACAAACTACAATTCCTGTTAATTCCATTATCATGTTTATATGTATTTCAATCGATGGAATAGCACAGAGCGTAGCAATAAATACCGGAGGAGAAAAAACCGTCTTAGACATTTCAGAAATGTTTCAAACTTTAGCAAAGGCTTTAATCAGTTTCTTGGAGGAATACCATATTGAACAATAATATAAAACTCTACACAAAAGATTTTAACTTAGTGGTATTAGGGCAGATCGTATCTATGTTTGGGGCATCTCTTGTTCGTTTTGCTCTATCACTTTATGTTTTGGATATAACAGGTCGTGCCGATATATTTTCCATAGTATACGCTATTTCTAATATTCCACGTATATTGATGCCATTGGGAGGGGCAATAGCAGACCGATTCAACCGCAGGAACTTGATGGTAATTTATGATTTTAGCAGTAGTTTTATTGTGCTTTGTTTATTTCTTCTTATGGCAGAAGGAAAGCCATCGGTTGTTATGATTGGTGTAGTTATGGTTTTATTATCAATAATCAGTGCAATGTATATACCAGCAGTAAATGCCAGCATTCCTTTGTTGGTTGCTGAAAACAAAATAGAAAACGCAAATGGTATTGTAACGGCTGTCAAATCATTATCCGATGTTGTGGCTCCGATTTTAGGAGGGATTCTGTACAAGATTATAGGGATTAATGCTCTTATTATTTTAAGCTGTATTGCATTCTTTTTATCCGCAGTAATGGAGATTTTTATTAAGATACCTTTTATGAAACGGGTGCAAGAGTGGAATATTGCAAGAACTATTACTAAAGACATGAAGGAGGGTTTAAAATACGTTGTTAGAGAACCGTTTATCTTGAAAGCTATGATTTTAGCAGGGTTACTCAATCTTATTTTATCACCCATTTTATTCGTCGGAGCTCCAATCATCTTGCGTGAAACAATGCAAAGTACAGATGCAATGTACGGCTTGGGTTTGGGTCTTATTAGTTTCTCAGCAATTTTAGGTGCACTAACAATTGGTATGTTTACAAAAAGGCTTAGAATGAATACATTGTACCGCTGGCTTATTGTTCTCGCACTGCTACTTTTACCAATAGCGATTGCCGTCATGCCATTTATGCTGAAACTCGGTTATTACCCATCATTTATCGTCTTTATGTTGGGTATAATCCCCATTACCGTTATATTAATGTTGCTTGACATTTTTATTATCAGCAAGGTACAAAAGAAAACACCCAATGAGAACTTAGGGAAAGTCATGGCTATTGTTATGGCAGTGGCTCAATGTGCTGCACCGATAGGGCAGGTCATATATGGTGGTGCATTTGAATCCTTTCATGCAAGCGTCTATCTGCCCGTATTCTTTATAAGTGCTGTTTTACTTGTAATGGCTGGCGTAACACAGCGAAGTTTGAAAAGCGAGGGGGAAATTATTTGAGAACGCCGACTTTATCGTCATGCTTAACTACGACAGGCAGATACTCGTCAAACAGCTTGGCATATCCACACATCAGCTATTGTCTGAGATTTACGAAATAGAATGGAGAGAAAAATGATGTTATTAAATGCGAAAAATGGAGCTGTCAAAATTGGAGATACAGAAATGGAGTATATCTCTTTTGGAAAAGGAAACGAAACTTTGATTATACTTCCAGGATTGGGTGATGGCTTATCGACAGTGAAGGGAACGGCACTCCCTTTTGCAATAGCATACAGAGCATATGCCGTGAATTACAAAGTATATGTATTCAGCAGAAAGAACCAACTAAAAGAAGGATATTCCACAAGAGATATGGCTAAAGACCAAGCCGAAGCTATGAATGCACTTGGTATCTCCAAAGCAGATATTATGGGCGTATCTCAAGGCGGAATGATTGCACAATATCTTGCGATTGATTACCCGAACTTGGTCAATAAACTTGTTTTAGCTGTTACTCTGTCAAAGCAAAATGAAACAGTACAAAAACTCGTCGGACGTTGGATAGAAATGGCGAAGAACGGAGATTACAAGAGCTTGATAACTGATACAGCCGAAAAATCCTATTCAGAACAGTATCTGAAAAAACATCGCTTCCTCTATCCGCTATTGGGCAGAGTGGGAAAACCTAAAGATTTCAGCAGATTTCTCATACAAGCCAACTCCTGTATTCATCATAATGCCTATTATGAATTAGATAAGATAGAATGTCCAACTCTAATTGTAGGAGGTGATAGCGACAAGATTGTAGGTTCAAATTCTTTTGTTGAAATAACAGAAAGAATTAGAAGTAGCGAATTATTTATATATATAGGTCTTGGACATGCAGCCTATGAAGAAGCTAAGGATTTTAACGTTCGAGTTCTGAATTTTTTGACGAGGTAAAAAGATGGGAAAATCAGAATGGATACGCTGCCCTGTCTGTGGCAATAAAACTCGTGCAGAATTAGAGAGGATACTGTGTCGTTGAACTATCCTCTCTACTGGCCGAAATGCAAACAGGACTGCTTAATACTAGCAAAACAACGACAAATAAAAGTTAACAGAGATCCAGACACCAAAACGCAGAGCCGATAATCCGTGAGCATATTCACGCTTATCGGCTTTTTTATTTGAGGATTTCCTTGACAGTATTGAGAATGATAGGCTGTATCAAATAGTACTCACGACGGACAGGCTTAATCTACAAAAGAGATTGCTATAACTGTTCATCTGATATCGAATCTGATTTACGGGCGAATGGACACGCTTCGTAAATAATAAGGGGAAAATCAAGCTTTCCTACAGGAACGGCAATCAAACGCTGTGTTGATGCCACAAGGAAAAAGGTTATCACAATTTACTATAAGTTTGTGAGTGCGTTACAATAAACATTTCTTTATACACTTTTGACTGTTCATCGTCACGGCTTAACCGCTCATACAACGGCGTTATTCTCATTTTCCTCATAAGTAACTCCTTTCGCATTTATATAAAATGCTGCAAAAGTATTATTTGCCAACATTCCGAGAAATATTGATAAATACGTCTTTTACAGCATAGCACTCCCTATACTATATTAATATTATTTATCTTGCTTTACTGTAAAATAACGATAATGCGGCAATGAAGATCCAAACTCTTTTATACTAGACATTAAATTATCTTTCCATTTAATCAAAGATACACCATCAAATTCATGTCTACCATCTTTACTTTCATTATCAAAATACCATTCAACCAAACTATCATCATCAAAATGATAGATTCTCTTTATTTGCCATACTCGTAATTTTGAATGTCTATGCCAATTTTCCTTCCAACGCTTAATCTCTTCAATACCAACATATTCTGGTCCCCAACTTTCACTATAATAAATATCTTGATTAAAAAGTTTTTCATAACTATCAAATTCTTGATCAAACCAGGAATGAAACCAACAATCTATGATACATTCTCTATTTCTATCAATCGCTATCTCCGCCATTTTTATACCTACTTTCCTATTTTAATTTTTGATAAGAAATAATAATTTGTTGCAATGTTTCCTCTATGGAAGCATTATTATCAATTATTACATCTGCTGCTTTCAAATACAACGGATAACGTTCTTGATACAAATCAAACAAGCGTTGTTTACCAGCTTGTAATAATGGGCGAGCCTCAATATCAATATCATTCATAATATGTTCGATCGTTCGATCCAAAAAATAGATAATTCCATTTTCTTTTAAATACTGAATGTTTTCTGCTCGTTTAACAACTCCACCACCACAAGAGATAATATATCCCTCTTTATCCTTAAAAAGTTGACAGATAAAGCTTTCATTCTTTCTAAAATAATCTTCTGATTGCTTAAACATCGAATCAATACTTTCTTCAAAATATTTCTCAATACAATTATCTATGTCAAGCATTGGTTTATCCAATCTTTCCTTAAGTAGCTTGGCTATCGTTGTTTTGCCACTACCAGGCATTCCTATTAAAACAATATTTTTCATTGCAGTTTTCCCCTTAGATGACGATACAACTGCTGACGAACATCTTCATTCACTTCGATTTGATTCCATATTTTTTCTGAAAGAAGTGCTTGATCCAACAACATATCTAAGCCATTAATCGCTTTCATCTTTAATTCTTTTGCTTGTTTTAGAAATAAAGTTTCGAAAGGATTATAAATTAAATCAACAGCTACCTTATAATGTGACATCACTTCTTTTGAAACAATGCATTGATGACCATTTGGATACATTCCAACAGGCGTCGCTTGAATTAATACTTCTCCTTCGATTGCTTCAATCTCTTGATAGCTTTTTTCTTTAATCGTTGAAAATCGTTTCTTTAGTTCTTTTAATTTTATACTACCTTGATTGGATACAACTGTTATATCCGCTTGTTTATGCAAAAGATAGGCAACAACTGCTTTTGCTGCTCCACCAGCACCTAATAACGTTACCTTTTGATTTGTTACATCGATTTTGTTTCTTTCTAATGTTTGAGCAAAACCATAATAATCACTATTATAACCATAAATACGCCCATCTTTAGCTACAATAGTGTTACAAGCTCCAATTTCCTTCACTTCGTCACTTATGACATCTATATAATTTAAAACAGTTTCTTTATAAGGAATCGTTATATTAATTCCAGAAAGATTACCGATTCTGACTTGCTCAATCACATCACGTATTTCAGAAGATTCTCTTTCAATTAATTGATAGTTTGCAGATATCCCTACTATTTCAAAAAAGAACTCATGGATTTCTTTTGAATAAGAATGCGCTAATCTTTCTCCTAATAATCCAAAACATTTATGTTCTCTCATATTTAATACACTCCCAACAAGCGAAATGAATGACAATGTTGTTTGATGGTATCGATTGCTTTTAAAACATTTTCATCTTCAAGATTTCCAGTGAAATCAACATAAAAATAATACTCCCATGCTGTTTTAACGACTGGTCTTGATTGAATACTTACCATATTCAATCCATAGTTAGCGATAATTTTTAAGATATTAAATAATGTTCCTGAACGATGTTGTAATGTAAATAAAATACTTAAATGTTGATTCTGCTGCTTGTTTTCTAATTGTGTCGAAATAATGATAAATCTTGTATGATTTGTTTCTGTATTTTGAATGTTTTCTTTAAGTACTTCTAAATCATATATTTTTGCAGCCCTTAATGAAGCAATCGCTGCTTTTCTTTTATCACCAAGTTGCTTAACATATTGAGCTGCCATCGCTGTATTATCATAACTTTGCTGTTTTATCGTTGGATACTTTTTTAAGAATTCAGAGCTTTGATATAATCCCTGTGGATGAGAAAACACCTGCTCTAATTGATCAATCGTTGCTCCTTTGATGCCTAACAAATGTTGTTTGATTGGTAACGATACTTCTCCAACTATATAAACACCATAACGATTGATTAAATCAAACACGTCATTGACTGCTCCTGTTGATGAATTTTCAATAGGTAAAACGCCATAATCAATTGCATTAACAATCAGTCGTTCAAACACATCTTCAAATGATGAATAATGAAAAGAAGTGACTTCTTCACTAAAATATTGAATCATTGCTTCTTGCGAAAAGGAGCCTTCAACACCTTGATAACCAACTCTTATTTCTTTTAGATTAAACGGAGTTGCTTTTATATTATCAATCTCGTGTATTGGACGTAAATAATCACTTTGATAGCTTTTACTTACATCCATTAAGGTAACTAATAATTCTTTCGCATATGGTTTTATATTAGGATCAACGATTCTTCCTACGTTTTTCTCTATCACTTGTTGTTCTCTTTCTGGTTGATAAATAGCTAAATTATTTTCTATCTTATAGGCAACAACTGCTTTGGCTACATGCATACGTTCCTCAAATAACTGCATTAACTGTTCATCAATGCTATCAATCTTTATTCGATATCGTTCTAAATCATTCATCTTTCCTTAACTCCTATCATTTATTATCGTTTACTCCATAGCATCTCTACTACAGCAATCGCTGCCATTGCCTCAACGACTGGTAAAGCTCTTAACACAATACATGGATCGTGTCTTCCTTTAATCTCTAATCTTTGATTTTCTTTTGTACTTACATTAATTGAATCTTGCTTAGAAGCAATCGAAGCCGTTGGTTTAAATCCAGCTGTAAAGACGATTGGCATCCCATTACTGATTCCTCCTATGATTCCACCATTATGATTTGAACTTGTTTTTACTTGTTTATTTTGATCATAATAATAAGAATCATTTGCTTGTGTTCCTCGCATTTTCGATAGATCAAAACCGGTTCCAAAGGATAGTGCTTTTACCCCTGGAATAGAAAACAGTAAAGAGGAAATCGTACTTTCTAAAGAATCAAAGAAAGGTTCACCAATTCCAGCAGGCAATCCAAGGATAGCACATTCGACACTGCCACCAATCGAATCCTTATTTAGCTTAACCTCTTCGATTAATGCTTGCATTTTCTCCCAACAATTTTTATCAATGACTGGATAGGTTTGTTTTTCTAAATCAATAATTAATTGATTAGAGAACGTTAAAGGAAATCTCTGATCATTAACATCACCAATATTTTGAATATGGCTAATCACTCGAACCCCCTTAGTTTTCAATAACTGTTTACACAAAGCACCAGCAAATACTAAAGGAGCTGTCAATCTGCCAGAAAAATGCCCACCACCACGAACATCATTATAGCCATGGTATTTGATATAGGCAGGATAATCACTATGTCCTGGTCTCATCTGTTGTTTTAAATACGAATAATCAGTAGATTGTTGATTATGATTATCAATTTGAATACAAATTGGTGCACCTGTTGTATAACCTTCATTGACACCACTCATAATAGAAACTTGATCTTTTTCGTTTCTAGTCGTCGTCAATGGTTTGTTTGGAGCTCTTCTTGCCATTTCTTTTGAAATCGCCGCCATATCCAAACAGATTCCCGCAGGAATTCCACTAATATTAATTCCTACTGCACGACCATGACTTTCACCAAAAATCGATAACTGTATATGTTTACCCCAATTTGCTCCCATTGAACTTACCTCCTAATTTTTCGAAATCTTTCCAAAATCCTGGATATGATTTTTTTACACAATCTGGTCTTTCAATTATTAACTCTTCTTCACATATTGTCGATGCTATCGCCAAACTCATTGCAATTCGATGATCATCCCATGAAGAAACAACACCGCCTTTTAATGAAGAAACACCTTGAATAATTAATCCATCGTTCGTTTCTTTTATCTTTGCACCTATTTTATTTAGTTCAGTCGAAATTGCTTTTAAACGATCGCATTCTTTGATTCGTAAACGCTCTGCATGTTTAATCACCGTCGTACCTTGGGCTACACTTGCAGCAACTGTAATGACTGGTATAACATCAGGACATTGAGAAGCATCAATTTCTGTTGCTTTTAACGTTTCTAATCGCTTATTTCGATAGCCTTCTTTTGTAAAAACACAATTCATTCGTTCTAATATTTCAATCACTTCTTTATCTCCTTGCAGTGAAGTAGCATCTAAGCCTTGTATTTCTATTTGACTCTTTAAAGCATTCGCTACTAAATAGAATCCAGCTTGTGAATAATCACCTTCCACATGATAATCAACTGCTTGGTAGCTTTGATTTCCATAGATTTTATAGTTTCTATCATTAATACTATCAATTTGAATACCATAATGCTGTAACATTGCTAATGTTAAATCAATATATCCTTTCGATTCTAAAGAGGAGGTTAACGTAATAAGTGAATCCTTTTCTAATAATGGTAATGCAAATAATAAACCACTGATAAACTGAGAACTAACATTTCCTGCAATCTTAAATTGATCTGCTTTTAAAGCTCCATCAATTTTTAAATCTAATTGATTTTCTTTATAGGTATAGTCAATTCCTTGTTGATCAAAAATATCATAATAAATAGCTAACGGTCGTTTTCCTAACTGTCCTCTTCCAACAAATTGTACTTTGCTTTTTTTAACTAGTGAAATTGGGATCATAAAGCGCAATGTTGAGCCAGATTCATTACAATCTATTAAGAATTGATTATTTGAAAAAACATGGCGACCATCAACATCGATATAGTTTTGATAACATTCAATTTTACTACCTATGGCACGCATTGCTTCAATCGTAGCAAGCATATCATCTGAATAATCAAAGTGGCTAATCCTACTTTTGCCATTGGCAAGTCCTGCACAAATAATTGCTCGATGACCCATGCTTTTTGATGGTGGAATTGTAATCTTACCACTTAATTTGTTAGGTTTTATACAGATTCTATCCATGTTTAACCCTCCTTAAAGAAGTCAATCGTAGTTTTATAAATAACCGCTTTTCCTATTTCCTCTAATAAGATTAGATTTAATTGTGAATTAAAATTTTTCTTATCCAACATTATTCCGGCTAGTAAGTCTTGATTTGCAACTTCACAATCGATTGGTAAAAGATATTTGATTAATAATTGTCGTATTCGTTCAGAATAATCTTTTTTTATTAATCCCTTTTTATTTGCTTCTTTGATTATTCTAAGCATTCCAATACCAACAGATTCGCCATGACTATATCTAACATATTGATAGTATTGCTCAATTGCATGACCAATCGTATGCCCAAAATTTAGTATCAAGCGATCACCGAAATCTTTCTCATCATTTTCAACAACTTCTCTTTTAATATCAATACACTCATAAATAATTTCATCAATATGCTCTAGTAATTCATCATAACCTTGATAACTCTCTAATTTCTCAAATAATGATAATGAACGAATACATCCATATTTAATCACTTCAGCCATTCCATCATGTAAATATTTAGGTTCCAATGTCTTTAAAACATCCGAATCAATCACGACCATTTTTGGATGATAAAAAGCTCCAACTAAATTTTTACCAACATCTAAATCAACGGCAACTTTACCACCAACACTGGAATCTACCTGGGCTAATAAAGATGTCGGCAACTGCACAAAATCAATACCCCTGACATATGTAGCAGCGATAAATCCTGCTAAATCACCAATAACACCACCACCTAAGGCAATAATTAAATCAGAACGTGTTAATTTTGCTTCTAAGCATTGTTGATAAATACTTTCTAATACCTTAAAATGCTTACTCTTTTCACCATGTGGTAAGACAATTTCATATACTTCATATCTTGATTTTAACTGATTTTTGATTAATTCTCCATAATAAGAATATACTTTATCATCTGAAATAATCATAATCTTACCAGTTTTATTTAGACTATTGATATAGGAAACAATATTTAAAAATGCTCCTTTTTCAATATAAATTGGATAACTGTGTTCTTTTAGATTAACTGTTAATTCCATAAAATCACCTTATTTCTTTGTTTTCATTATATCAACTAACATCATTATGTCTTTCATCATTGCATCAAATGTCGATGGTTTTAAGGATTGTGCTCCATCACACAACGCTTGCTCAGGATTATTATGAACTTCTACCATTAAACCATCTGCCCCAGCCACGACTGCTGCTTTTGCCATTGATTCTACCAACCACCATTTACCGCCAGCATGACTTGGGTCAACAATGATTGGTAGATGGCTTAACTTTTTAACAACAGGAATTGCTTGTAAGTCTAGGGTATTTCGTGTATAGGATTCAAATGTTCTGACTCCTCGTTCACAGAAGATAATATTTTGATTTCCTGAAGCCATAATATACTCTGCAGACATCATCCATTCTTCATACGTTGCACTTAAACCTCGTTTTAGTAAAATTGGACGTTTTGTTTTCCCAAGTTGCTTTAATAATTCGAAGTTTTGCATATTTCTTGCACCAATTTGAATTAGGTCAACTTTTTCATCAAATTCTGCTAAATATTCGACTGACATTAATTCAGATACAATTGGTAAACCAGTTGCCTCTTTCGCTTTGATTAATATTTCTAATCCATCTAATCCCATTCCTTGAAATGCATATGGGCTTGTTCTAGGTTTAAAAGCTCCACCCCTTAATAATTGTGCACCTGCTGCTTTTGCAGCTAATGCTATTTCAATTACTTGTTCTTCAGATTCAACTGAACAAGGTCCAGCAATGACTGGGAAATTAGTCCCCCCAAATTTTACTCCACTAACATCTATAATCGAATCTTCTGGATGAAATGCACGATTGGCTAATTTATACGGTTCTTGTACATGCATTACTTTTTCTACTGCTTTATCAAGAGCAATGTTTTTTGGATCTACTTTGGTCGTATCACCGATTACCCCAATTACTGTTATTTCTGCTCCTGCAATAATATGTGTATCTAATCCGTATTTGCGAATCGTTTTTGCAACTCTTTCAACATCACCTTTTTTTGAAAATGGTTTTAATACAACAATCATCTTTTTATTCTCCTTTACGTTTTATTCCTACATATATAAATAAAAACTCTCATCTTCTAAGCATTTGCTTAGAGGACGAGAGTTACTATAACTTCGTGGTTCCACCTCTTTTTATAAATATCTCGCGATATTTACCTTATCAAGTACGCCAAATGGTTCATACTCTAGCAAAATAACGGTTGCATCCGGAACAGCCTACTTCATTCTTCAGCCTTCTACTCCAAGAGGAATTCAGTTATTATCTTTATATTCTGTTTCCACCATTCAGAACTCTCTATCATACGTACAATAACTTACTATTTCTTTTCACAGTATTTTATATAAGTAGTTGTACTTATTCTATACTTATTTATATACTATGTCAATTTAAATTTTTTGGATTCTATAAAAAAAACTAAAGTGAAAAGTTAAATTCCATTAAATAGGGAGTGAAGTGGAAGTTAATCGTACAGGAACTTCCAGTAGAAGGTAATCTTTCAGTATACTATAATAGTAGTCGGATTCCTTTTCTTTCACTACGAAGGTTGACTACTATGTCTACTAACAGAAATAGGAAAAGATAAGGTTACGCTGAAACCTTATCTAGGTTTTTTTGCCTGCTCCATTTTGCACCTAGCGTGTATTCATGCACCAGCCTTTTTCAGTTTCCTACCTTTCGTGTTACGAGTATAGGTGTCGTATAGAGGGTTTGGAGTTTTCTGTGACAGGACAGAGGTTTCGCGTAAGAGTATCACCCCAAACTAAAAAGCCCCACTGCCTGCAGGTTCACTCCTGTAGGCAACAAAACTTTTTCATGTGCACACTTCAACTTTAAATAATTTCATGATGCCTGCCATCCCATATCTTCCAACTGCTTATATTTCGCGTACCAGCCGTTGTTTTGTACCAGCTCGTCGGGTTTCCCTTCCTCGACGATTTGACCGTGGGAGCAAACATAAACGTAATCTGCATCTATAATTCCCGACAGGCGGTGGCTGATTGTTACAATCGTCCTGTTTGCAGACACATTCTTTATAGCCTTTAGGATCACCGCTTCCGTAACTGCATCCAACCCGGAGGTCAGTTCATCTAAAAGTAATATGGGCGGATTGGTAACAATCGCTCTGGCAAGGGTCAATAACTGCATCTGGCCAAAGGAAAGGTTGCTTTCACCCTCGCCAATGACCGTGTTATACTTTTGGGGAAGCATTTCAATATCCTCATATAAGCCAACCGCTTTGAGAGCTTCCATCACATCCGTTTTTGAGATTTGCTTGTCCCCAAGGGTAATAATATCTTTTATTTTCCCCGTAAATGTGGTAACTGTTTGCGGCACGATACCGATTACACGCCGCCTTATCTCTACCGGCATTGTAAAAGGATCATAACCACATATTGTGATATTTCCTGTACCAGCGGGATAAAGTCCCGCAAGAAGATTGAGTATCGTCGTCTTACCCGAACCAGTGCGGCCCACTAGTGCAATCTTTAATCCCTTTTTAACACGGAAAGATACATCGTTTAAGATATTCCCGGCATCGTCATAAGCAAAGGATACGTTCTGAAACAAGATGTCGTTTTCGCCGTCCTGTTGTGCTTCATCTTTAATAATCCTCGTTTCTTCTTCCTCGTCCAAGAACTCATTTATCCTGTTAAAAGCAGCAAAAACCTGTTGTATGGTTTGAAACTCAGTTGCTAATTCCTCTATCGGACTAAACAGCCTACCCAACAAATCAATAGCAGCGGCCAGCGTTCCAACCGTGATGCCAGTAATTATATGGACTTCTTTTGTAGTCAGCACAACAAAAGAACAAATGACAACCGCTTTTAGAATTTGCATGATACACGGGAAAATAGAGTCCATCCTGTTTACCTTGCGCCGAATACTGGTCTGCTCGTCGGCCAGAGGATCAAACGCATGGGATAATCTGTTTTCGTGACCGAATATCTTGAACAGCCGGAGACCGGAAAAAGCCTCCTGTAAAAATCCGTTCATCCTGCCTATTGCTTTTCTGAGTTTAAGTTGCACCTCGTAAACTTTTTTTCTAAAAACATTAGATATTATAACGACCACTGGGACGATAAGTAGCGTGTAAACAAAAAGCGATTTATTCATAATAAATACAGATGCGATGATACCGATTATTTTAAATAAGTCAACCGCCATATTGATAAGTCCATCCGAAAACATAGTGTTTACAGCTTCAACATCCTGCGTGAATCTGCTCATGATATCTCCCACCCGGTTTTTATTATAATAACGCATGGGCAGACGAGTCAGCTTCTCTGACATCTTATATCTGATTTCGAGTATGGCTTTTTGTCCTATATAAGTGGTAAATATCGTTTTGAAAAACTCGCAAA